>SDBV01011589.1_pt1 | contig 11407 bp, 19 predicted proteins | sample 2277081 | NCBI WGS metagenome assembly SDBV01 (sample SAMN10402039, study PRJNA504765) | marine sediment metagenome | isolation source: marine sediment core GS10_PC15, 223 cmbsf | place: Arctic Ocean: Southern Knipovich Ridge | collected 2010
TAGAAGTAGAGTTGAAAATTGTATTTTTCAGATTTACAATGGTAAAATCGGAATTGATTATCAACAAACTGGTTCAGTAAACCCGGAGGGTATTTGCTTAAACAACAACATGGTTGGTTGGGGTGCACAAGCAAATGGATGTACTGGAATTAAAGTAGCCGGAGCAGTTACAGCAGGTAGAATTTTAATAGCAAGAAATGTAATCGCAAATTGTGAAACAAATGTGACTGGAACAACTGTAGATGTAGGATTTTGCCAAAATTGGGCAAATGAGAGTGCAAATACTTATCTAGGTGTCGACGCAAGTTAAAATGGAAAAAAAATCAAAAACTGACGACACTAAAGAAGTGGTAGCAGATGAAGAAGCATCTAAGGCAGCTAAAGCACATCTTAAAAGAATGTTGGAAAAACAATCTGAGTAAAATTTTATTTTTTTATTTTTTTCTTGTTTTTTAATTCAATAAAAACAAGAAGTCTTCGGACTTAAAACAATTAAATAATAGGAGTAAAAAAGATGATTAGACAAATGAAAATAACAGCAACAGTACCTGCAGGAGATACAGGAGTTACAGCAGATAGCGACACAATTCATGGAAAGATTTTGAAGGTTTCTTTCGCTTTTACAGGAAACTCAATGGACGTTAATTTGGATACATTAGGAGAACCAAACGCACAAGCAATCATAAATTATACTGGGAATACAGATTCAACGTTTTATCCAAGGGTGCCAGTTTCATTAAATACTGGTGGAGAAACAGTACTTTGGTTTACAGCATTGAAAGTTCATGAGCCATATATTGTGTTTGGAAAGTTGAGATTAACATTAGCAAGTGCTGCAGCAGGAGAAATAGTTGTTATGACAATTACCTACGAGGAATAAAATGGAATTTGTGAATGAGGGAAAAACCCAGCAAGTCAGACAATCTGACGGACCAGGAAGATTTAAGTGGAAACTCTTAAAAACGGGAGAGACTATTGAATTACCAGAGGATGTTGGATTAAGATATGGACTTAAAAAAATGAAAACAACAGAGGAAAGTAACCAAAAGTTACTCAAAGTTACTGAAGGAAAAATTGGGGAAACAAAGGTAGAGACAAAACAAATTGAAGATTTCTCAAAAATAAAAGTTCCAGAATTTGAAAAGGAATTAACAAAGATTAAGGGGATTGGAGCAAAGACTGCATGGGATATAACAAAAGTATTTCCAACTGAGGAAAAACTAAGGGAAGCTATTTCTCACGATGATGAACTTCCATTCAGAGATGATGTTGAAATAAAATTAAGGAGGAAATATGACAATTGAAGATATTGAAAAGTTGAAGACAGCAAGGGACAAACTTGCGCAGGTGTATAAAGATGAGGCCTGTGATGAGCATCACGATAATGGAAATTTAATTAATATTCATCAGGCAATTATTCATACAGAACAAGCACTTCAAATACTTGAAAAGAGGGAAAGCAAATGAGTAATGGATTAATGCTTGGACTTAATGAATTTAGAGCTTTGCCAGCAAAAAAGAAATTAGATTGTTTATATGAAAATCAAGTTCAAACCCTAAAAATAATGAAGGGATACAAATTATATTATAAAATTACTGCAATTATAGGAAGTTTTTTAGTAATTGGAATGGGAGTCTTATTTAGATTGCAGTTGGGGATTAGATAATGGGAGAATACGACGGAACTTATGTGACCCTTGTATCAGTGAGGAGAACTAGTGGAATAGGAAGCTCTGAAATTAATGACACAGATGTAAAAGCAATTATTGATGAGTGTGAGCCACAAATTGAAAGATTTTTTAATACAAAATTCACTCCAACAGAAAGGATTGATGTCTTGGATGGGAATGGAACATACAGAATAATGCTGGATAAAAATCCTTTATTATCTGTCCGGGAACTGAAGATTGATGGAGACACAGAGGACCCAGTTCATTTGAATATTTACAAAGAAAGTGGGAAAATAGAATTAGATTCAGCCCAGGCATTGACAAATAGTATTTTCAAAATAGGAAGTAAAAAAATTAGAGTAAAATATATTTATGGTTATGTGGAGGATAGTTCAGTTAGTTCAACAACAAGCGCAGCAGAAGTTGCAGGAACAGATGTGAGTATTGCATTAGCATCGATTACTGATTTTTCAGAGAATGATTGGGTTGAAATTTATTCTATGGATGGAAACAAAGAAGTTGCTCAGATTAATGCAGCTCCAGGAACAGGAGCAATAGTTGTTGATCAATTAGTTTTGGCGCATGAATCTGGAAGCAAGGTTGTTAAGTTACAAATAAGCGAGATCTTCAAGAAATTAATGAATTATGCTTGTGCTATTTCTATGGTTGCGAGGATTGTTGGAGAATCTTATACAGATACTGTTGGTTATGGTCTTGGAGAATTAAACATCCAGAAGGGAGAGCCATATACACAATGGCGTGAAACTGCAACCCAATTGATCAGGGAAAGAGATAGATTGATGGGAACTGCAAAAGCTCAGGGAATATTGAAACCAAGGCCTTACATCGCTTAAATAAGAATATTTAAATATAAGGTTAACTTAAAAAAAAGATGGGAGGATTAGATATAGTTTTAAGAGACAAGGAAGGAAAAATTAAACAAGATTATCATGTTCATAGAGATAAAAATGGGAAGAAAGTAGAGATTGATACCTTAAAGAAAAAAGAGGAAGAAAATGAATGAAGAAGAAATAAAACAAATTTTGAATGATCCTAAAAAATTATTAGACTTATTTAGATTATTTCATCAGTTGATTCATGTTTATGAGGTCCAGGAGATGAAAAGGCAAAAGCCAGGAACGAAGGAAAAGGTGGGGTTAAGTGATTCAGTTTCTATTCAATTAAATCAAGAGGAGGTAAAATAATGGAACAAAAATTAAAGCAAGAAGGAGCAAGGTTGAGAGGATTTATAGAAATAGATCATTTCGATAGTGCTGGTAAGTTGATTGAAAGAGTAGTGACTCCAAACGCATTGATGAATGTAGGATTCGCAGAAGTTGCTGGATTGATTTGTAGTGATCAAGCAGGATCTCACACAGCATTTGATTATGTTGCTGTTGGAACTGGAACAACTGCTGCAACTGCAACTGACACAACATTGGATACAGAGGAAACAGAAAATGGTTTGACAAAGGCTGCAGGGACAGGAACTCGAGTGACTGAGACCGTAGCGAATGATACTTGTCAGATTTTGAAGTCTTTTAGTGTAACTGGAACAGTGGCAGTTACTGAGTCAGGAATTTTTAATGCATCAGGTGTAGATACTGGAATATTACTATGTCGACAAACTTTTAGCGCAATTAATGTCGCTAATAATGACACATTGCAAATCACTTGGAAGATTACAGTTGCTTAATAACAAAGAAACGATGAAACTGGGTATATGTTTGCCTTTGTATAATGTAGTTCCTGCAAGTTTCTTTGTTAATTTTATCAATCGTATTCATGAAGTTTACAACCAGAACAAATTTGACGTGCAGATCTACATGAGGACATCCACAATAGTGGATAAGGCAAGAAACGAATTAGTGAAGATGGCTCTCAATGATAATTGTGATTATGTTTTATTTATCGATTCTGATATGTTAATTCCTCGAGGAGCTATTGACAAACTTCTTGAAATGGATGTTGACATAGCTTCTGGTTTATATTTTTCTAAAGGAAAACCTTATTTGCCTGTTGCAAGAGTCCAAGAAGGAGATAGACATTTTTTTCTTGAAGATTTTAAATATAATGATATCATGAAAGTTGCGGGTGTTGGAATGGGTTGTTGTTTAATCAAAACAAAAGTTTTCAAAGACATGAAAAATCCTTATTTTAAATTAGAGTGGAGAGAACATGAGGGCAAACAATATCAAATTGCAGAGGATTTATATTTCTGTGAAGTGGCAAGAAAAAAAGGTTTTGAAGTTTGGTTGAATACTGGAGTAGTCTGTGGACATTATGGAACAGAAGTTGATGCAAGCCATTTTAATATTTACAAAGAGCAGTTAAAAATAGATAGAGAAGATCGCGAAGAAATGATGGAAGATTTGATTGCTTTTGAAAAAGTAGATCGTGAGGAGATATTAAGGAGATTTACAACAAGACAGGAATTAAGAAGAGAGGAAATGGACAAGGTTGATTTTTCTGATTCAAAACAAGTTAATGATTATTATGTAAATAATAAATGGGAAATTTATGATCATTTAAATTGGCATTTTCAAAAGAGAAGAAATTATGATAAACAACTTGTTGAAGAAATAAAAGTGGGATGCCCGGACAGATCAACAGAAATATTGGATTTTGGAAGCGGGGCTGGTCAACTGGCCTACATGTTAGCAAAAGAAAAGTATATTGTTTCAGTTTGTGATCCAAGCAAGAAAGCAAATGATTTTATGACTTATAGATTTACAAAGAGAAGACAGAAAGTAAAACAAATCCCAATGCCAATACACAAAGATTTTAAAAATAAGTTTGATATCATATTATGTTTCGATGTCTTGGAACATGTGCCAGACGACAAGTTTGATGAGACTCTTGAAACAATTAAGGGTTTACTTAAGCCTGGAGGACAAATAATGGCCTCGGTTTCATTTGGTGCAAAAGATATTCATCCAGGCCATTTTGATATGACAGAACATAAAAAAAATAAATTAATTGAATTTGAAAAATGGCAAAAAGAATTTACTGGATCATAGTAATATTCTTAGTTTGGATTCTATATTACATATTATAAAATGACAGCTTGGGATTTAACCACAGCAACATGGGTAAGAACTTATGATTTAGCAGAAGAAACAGCTCCTCATGGCATATCTTTTAGTTCTGATGGATTTGAGATGTTTATTAGTGGGTTTGGCACTGGTGGTGATGTCCATCAATACACATTAAGTACTGCTTGGGATATAAGTTCAGCTACTCATACTTATAGTTTAGATGTATCAGCAAAAGACCAATGGCCTTTTGGTTTATTCTTAAGTGATGATGGAGATAGAATGTATTTTGTAGGGCAATCAGGTAAAGAAGTTCATCAATATGCTCTAAGTACAAGTTGGGATTTATCTTCTGAATCTTGGGTTAGAGAAAGAAGTATCATTGGTGAGGAAACAGGACCACAGGGCATAGGCTTTCATTCAACAGGAGAAAGAATGTATATCGTAGGAACTACTGGAGATGGTATAGATGAATATGCTTTAAGTACAGACTGGGATATAAGTTCAGAAACACATACCAGATTCCAAGCATTAGGTCAAGGAAACTTACAGGGAATATTCTTTAAACCAGATGGTTCAGAATTTTTTATTACTATTGTAGGGTCTGTTGTAGGTTTTAATCTATCAACTGATTGGGATGTATCTTCTGAAACTCAAGGAAATTCTTTAAACACAAGTGGAAAAGAATCTTCTAATAGAGATGTTTATATCTCTCCTGATGGAACTCATTTGTATATTGTTGGAGATTCGGGGAATGTTAATGAGTATTTTATGGAAGGAGTACCACAACAATATTTTGAAATATATACAGAATCCTTTAATTTATCTGATGATTTATACGCAGAATTAAAAAAGGAATTGATTGAGAGTTTCTCTTTTAGCGATGATTTGGAGGCATTGAGAATTATCCTAAAAGAGTTGACAGAGGGGTTTTTGTTTTCCGACGATTTGAGTAGGGATTTCACAAAAGAGATGCTAGGAGAATCTTTTAATTTAAGTGATGAAAAGACGAATTCAATTAGCAGATTATTATCTGAATCAAATAGTTTGTCTGATGCTTACTCAAAAGTGTGGTCACTCAATCGGACGCTAACAGAAAGCAGTAGTTTGTCTGATGCCTATTCAAGGGTGTTGGATCTTGTTAGAATTTATTCGGAATCAACAAGTTTAGTGGATGATATTTCAAAACAAATGATCAAAAATCTTGTAGAATCATTTAATTTATCTGACGGAGATTCACGACAAGTAATCAAAATTTTAACAGAAAGTTTTGCATTGGTTGAGACATATTCTCGTGTTTGGGTTCTTGCGAGAGAGTACACCGAAACAGCAAATCTTAGTGATAATATTGATATCGTGAGGATAAAGGAGTTGTTTGAAAGTTTCAATCTATCTGATGTTTATGCAAGGGTTTGGAACATTGTAAGAGTATATTCAGAAACTACAGAATTAACAGATATTTATTCAAGGATATGGACACTTGCGAGAGAGTACTCAGAATCATTGAGTTTGGATGATTTCTTCTTGAATATCATTTTTGATAGTCTTAAATTAGCATCAGCAAGAACAGATATTCAGAATATAATCACAGATCAAGGGATTGAGGCTACTTTGATACGACAAACAGAGACAACGGACAGTGTGGGGGCTGTAACAGCAGTTTCAGAGGCAGAGTACACTATTTACATGTCAATCCAGGATATTTTAAGGGAAGATAGGCAAATTCACGATATGGGGATTGCATTTCCAGGATCAGCGAAAGTTTTCCTATTTCATGAATATCTAGATTCAATAACTGGGAATGGAGATGTAAGTGTTCAAGTGGGAGATATGATCAAAGATGATGATGATAAATATTGGAGAGTTGAAACAATCCAGGGAGAAAGAGAGATGGAAGGATCAGAGATTTTCAAAAGTGCAATAATTAAAAGGATAGGGTTAGACCAATGAGTTACGAATCAATGAGGATAGATATTCAGAGTATAATAAAAACACATGGAATGCAGGGTCATTTAGTTAGGCCAACAGAAGATACTGCGAGCATGGGAGATACAAAGGCTGTTGGGGTTGCTGGTTATACAATCTTTTTTATTATGCAGGATGTTTCTAAAAAAGATAGGAAGATCCATGAGATGGGGTTAGCAATCCCTGGAAACGTGAAGGCGTTCTTTTATCATGAATATCCAGATTCTATTACAGGAAATGGGACTTTGATTGTTAGGGCTGGAGATAAGATTTTGGATAAGAATAATAAAATGTGGAGAATCGAGCAGATTGTTGGAGGAAGAAAAGCAAAGTCAAAAGAAATTTTCAGGACAGCAGTTTTAAAGAAGATAGATCTTGATCAATAAAATGAATATCAAATTTAGTGTGAGTAGCAAAATCAATAAGGAAGAGACAATTGAAAAAACGAAGTTAGTTTTATTTCATTCTATGGTGAAGATGCATGAGCTTGCAACAAGCAATGCGCCAGTAAATATGGGAACACTTAGAGCATCTATAAAAATATTTCCATCGCAACCAGGAGCAAGATCTTATGTTTTGGCAGATGGAGTGGATTATGGGATTCATGTTGAATATGGAACAAGTCCTCATTATGTAAGTGCAAAACATCTTTTAAGGTGGGCAAAATTAAAACTTGGAGATGAAAATGCAGCTTATGCAGTTGCGAAGAAGATTGCGCAGAAAGGAACAGAAGCTCAACCTTTTTTCAGGCCTGCTTTAGATCAAGTTAAGAATGTTTGGGTAAAAAGATATTGGGAAAGAGATTTGGTTAAATAACAATCTTTAAATAATCCAGAGATTTCTAATTATTAATACTTGAGCAGTCCTTGAGGCCACGTGCAGACTCGCTCGGCACAAAGGTGTAAGTCCCTGAGCCAAAACAAAAATCCACGTGGCATGCATATTCCAAGAGGAATCAAATGGTATTTATTTCACCAAAAAATATAATTGTAGATTTTCTAAGAAGAAGATTGACAGATCCTAGAAACAGAGCTGAGACTTCTCAAATTGAAGAATTTAATGGAGGATCGACAGATTTTCAATTATCTCCCACAACAGGAACTATGAGTTGCATAACCTCTGTGACTGTTGATGCGGTTGAGCAAACAAAGTGGAAGCATTATTATATTGATTTTCAAAATCAAAAAGTTATTTTTTATTCAAATACTGCTGGAGGAACAAATAATGTTGATATTACTTACAAAAGAGGGGCAACAAATTGGATTTATCCTGACAAGGCAAAAGAAACATTAAGCAAAACGGCTTTTCCAAGGATGAATATTTTAGTGGTTGGAGGGTCGGGCGCAAGATTAGGTCAGTACAATTCTAATGTGGAGAGTACAATTCATTTTCAAATAGATATCTGGACTAAAGAAAATCAAGAGCATACGATAAGTTCAGTAGTTTACGAGGGAGATAAGTTAGCAGAATATTTTGCTTATGAAGTTACAAAAGCATTCAGAGAATATGAGGACAATCTCCATCCAGCACTTTACAATTATACTCTTTTAGGAACGCCAAGAGATCTCGGATTTAATCAGGAGATGGAGTGCTTTCATAAAATTGTGGAAGTAGAATTAAAAGGGATTGATGTGTCTGAAGGAGAATAATTAAAATGTTTAGGTATTTATCAAGAAGTGGATGGATTGGGTTGTTAGGATTATTAATATTCATAATTTGGATAACATGGGGGACACTATGGTAAAATATAAATGGAATAGGAATTATGAAGAAATAGAATGTGAAACTTGTCATAAAATTAAAGAGTTTCCAGTTTGGAGAAAAGCAAAATTTTGTAGTCATAAATGTGCTAATGTAAGACCAAATTCAAGTAGATTTGAAAAAGGATATAAAGAATCAAATGAAATAAAGATTAAAAGAGGAAATGCATTAAAGGGAAAAATTGCTGGAATAAAACATTGGAATTATATTGATGGAAGAAGCAAATTGTTAAGTCCAAGAAGATATGGAGATGACTGGGAAGCAGTAAGAATGTTAATATATTTACGAGATAATTTTACTTGTCAAGAATGTGGAATAACATTTAAAGAAAATAAAAGAGCATTGGATGTGCATCATAAAATTCCTTTTTTGATAAGTTTAGATAATTCGTTGAGTAATTTAATTACTCTGTGCGCGTCTTGTCATAAAAAAATAGAAGCACAATTAATTAAACAAATAAAGGAGAATAGAATTATGGGAGAAATAAAATGACAGAGTATTTCCTTGGAAAAAGAGAACAAATTGCGATGTGCGAAGAAGATACTTGGGCTACGTTAGGAGACAAGACAATGGTGGGTGATGGTTTTCAGGTAGGAAAGAACACAACAATTGAGCCAGACTTTTCAAAGAATTGGCAAGAGATTTTGACTGCAGGAGTAGACAGTCGTGACATGGATTCAATGGAAAAAGGACCAGAGTCTTATAGATTCACTTTGAGTTTTAATCCAACAAATTGGAAGTTCTTGAGATATTGCGCGCATGGGACCGTATCAAATACAAGTACAGGGCCAACAGTTCATACATTTACAGCGACGGATGTAGTGAAATCTTTTACTCTTGAGTGGGCAAAACGAGGAGCAACAGATCATGTGATTACTTTGACTGGATGTATAATCACAAATCTTGCGATATCCTTTGCGAAAGGTCTTGGAGCGACAGAGGGATTTGTCACAGTAATTGCAGAATGCTTGGCAAAAAGTGCAAGCGCAGGGACAAGTACAACAACTGTATCAGCAAACACAGATGATGCTTTTCAATTCAGGATGGCAAAATTAACTTATGCAGGAAACGAAATCACAGAAGTGAATAGTGGAGAGTTAACAATTGACAATGGAATTGATGAGTTGGATAGTCGTTATGCGAATTCAACATTAGATCAAGCAATTGGAGAACCGATTCCAAAAGTAAGAAGATATACGTGCAGATTTAATATCAATCAAAGTGATGATACTTTTTATGATGACTGGAATGACCAGGTTGTAGTTCCAAGTACAAACACCTTGGAATTAATAAGGGGATCAGGACCAGCAGACGATATAACTTTCACATTCACTGATCTTTATGTTCAATCAGCAACAAGTCCGACAAATATTGAGGGAGTGACAAATGTTGATATGGTTGGAACAATAAAATCAGTTGCGATTGTGGCAAACGATGCACTCATTGATTATTAAAGCGGGAGGTAAAATAAATGACACATGAAGAAGACTTCGTGAAAGAAGAAATAATAGAATTTGAAATAGAAGGAAAAAAGTTTGGATATAAACCAGTTACTGCAAATGATGAGCTTGATTGGGCAGAAGAGTATATTGAAATTGTTGACGGAAAACCTAAACAAAATTTAGGCAAGATCACAAAATGTAAGATAAGAAATTTAGTAGAAGTGCCTTACGACAAAGAAACAATAAATAAAATTATTGGAGTTGACAAAGTCTGGGAATTATTAAGTCAGGAAGAAAGATGGAATCTTATTGGAAAATTGAAACCAAAAGTTTTTGATAAGATTATTTTAAAAATTCAAGATGTAGATTTACCAGACAAAGAAGTAAAAAAAAACTGATATTCAAGATTCAGACATCAGACCCTGAAAGTGGATTCATGATACATGATCCTAAAGAAGGGAGTGTATGGTTGAAATATCAATTTTTTCAAGCAGGGATAAGCCCTTACGAGTTCAGGAAATGCAGGGTAAAAGACATAAAAGAGATCATGGAAATAAAAGGAGCGATTGATGAGAGAGCAATGAGAGAACAAAAAGTAAAAAACATGCAAACACAAATGAAATATTAAAATGGGAGAAATAAATTATGGTTGAGGTCGGTTCAATTAGTATCGGAGGAAGCATTCAAACAGCAGAGATAGAGAGAGGCCTCGGAAGAGTTGAGAAAGGATTCAACAGAATTGAGACAAAAGGGAAAGGTGTTAATGCTGATTTTGAAAGAATGAATCAACAATCAAAAAGATTGGCCAAGACATTTGGATTGATGGCTATCACAGGAGCAGGAGCATTGATTGCAATTGCGAAGGGTGCGCCGGCAGTTGCAGGAGCTATGGCAAAGATAAAAGTTAGTGCTATGAAATTACAATTTGCTATCGGAGAGGCATTGCAAGATGAGTTCGAAGCATTTTCAGGATTTTTAGGAAAAGTGGCAAGTTGGGTTCAAGAACATCCAGATTTATTTTCAGGAATAGTTACAAGTATTGGGCTACTTGCTGGTGCCACATTGGCTATAAAAGTTGGGGGATGGATATATGGGGCATGGGCCACATTTTTTGGATTGTTTACGGGAGGTGCAGCAGGAGGTGCAGCAGGAGGTGCAGGTGCAGGGATCGGAGGATTGGCAGGGATCGGAGGATTGGGAGGAATACTTGGAGCTGGAATTGGATTTGGACTTGGACCACTTATCAACACTTATCAAAGAGAAATCACTGGAGAGCCAGGGTTTTTGGATAAAATGATCAAGAGGATGAATGAATACAATATTGGACAGATGTCAAGGCAGGAACTTGAAAAACAAATGGAGTACACATTATGACAATGAAAATAGAAAACTACATCGGGGCAGCAAGCACGTTTAATTGGCCGAACAATCCGAACACATTCGACGATGCTATCAGTGCGAACTATACTGCCACAAACATAAATTATCAAAGGTTTCATATATTTGTTAGTGGTGGAGGAGTTGCACCTAAGGC
>SDBV01011590.1_pt1 | contig 11406 bp, 13 predicted proteins | sample 2277081 | NCBI WGS metagenome assembly SDBV01 (sample SAMN10402039, study PRJNA504765) | marine sediment metagenome | isolation source: marine sediment core GS10_PC15, 223 cmbsf | place: Arctic Ocean: Southern Knipovich Ridge | collected 2010
GGGGAAGTATTTTTTTCAGTAAAGGCACCGTGGCGGGTTTTCAGTGTGGGTATTAGGTCGATCGATTTGTTCAGCATCACAATCACGTCGAATTTAGCTGTTGCTGCGGCTGGAGCGATCAGATTGTCTAGATCATCCAAGATTTTGTTTTTATTCCGGTCGACTCTTGCATATTTTATGGGAGCTTTGGAGAATTCTTGGCTAGTGGTCGCTTTTGGCGTTTGCTCTCCCTGACTAAACAGAGGACCAGCAAAAATGAGCACCGAAAATACAAACAGGAGAGGGAGGAGCAGAAAGGGAAAAACGAACCTAACTAGCTTCATAAGTCGGTACATTCTATCACAGTGCCTATTTGAGTTCCAACCTGATTGATAAATACAACCTATAGTGCTTGATATCGTTCTGAATCCGTGTTATTATGCACCCAAAACTTGTTTTGGTAATCAACAGAGGAGGGAAACAATGTTCAGGAGTGTTATCGAGTTCTTCAGAAAACTCTTTACATCCGCGCCACCGATTGCCTGGGGCCAGGGTGAAGGATCGGATCCAATTCGATGGGAGATAGATCGTGCTGGTAATCTTCTTTTCGATGGTCGTGACACCACCCCTTATCATCAATGGAGTAAGGAAGAGCTTACCGAATGTGTCAGAATGGCTCGAAGGAGGATCAAGGATTCAGATGATCCGCTTGTCCTGGAGGCAGTCCTGATCGAAGAACATCTGGCCATGAGCTTGTGGCAGCAAGGTGTTCTCACACGGGACATGCTAGAAAACTCAAAGCCCTGTGTAAACGGCGGCCTGGAGTTTTCTCTGAAATTCGACGGTGAAGTGTTACCCGTAATGATTCAGAGAAACGCGTATTCCCCTGACTACGAATTCATCGTCTCGGGACACCCACAAGGTCTAGTGCGTCTACGTGATGTTCCAGACCTGCTTCATGCTTTGTCAGGCGAACCCGCCAACTAGCAACATACAACCGGCAATTAGCAGCGCCTTACTTCATTTGGAGTGAGGCGTTTTCATTTTCATATTGACTGATACAGTACTAAGTAGGATTTGAATACTCTAAAAAGCGCTGCTGATTTTGTCACACAGCCTATTTGTGTTCCAACCCGATTGCTAAATACAATCCTAGGAGTAATTACCAAATGCTATTAGAATCCTAGTTGTGACTAATCGTGATTTATATTACACAACAAGACCAACTCTTTTGGTAGAATGGTCTTATGGATGAGAAAGCTTTAGCCAAATTTAGAGAGGGTAAAGACAAACATTGGAAAGAAGACAAGGAGTCCCCGTTAACAGAAGAACAAAAGGCTAGCTTTAAGGGACTAAAATACTTTCCTCCAAATAAAGATTTATCATTTGAACTTCCACTAGATACAAATATTCCTGACGTTGGAAAAGAAGTCGTTATTAAAACCACTGGCGGAGACGAGCAGGTTTATAAAAAGGCGGGGAAGATCGGATTTAAGGTAGAAGGAAAAGACATCGACACTACTGTGTTTGAAGATCCCGAAGTAGAGCAGTTTCAGTACTATCTAATTTTTAGAGATAGCACTACGGGTAAAGAAACATACGAAAACGGTCGAATGATGCAAGTAGAGAAAAAGGGCGACAAGCTAGTAGTTGATTTTAATTACGCTTACAATCCCTACAGTTCTTACAACGACAACTGGGATTGCCCGATTACCCCAAAGGAGAATGTCCTCAACGCCCAGATAAAAGCTGGTGGAAAGATCTTCATTTAGCACTATTCACTATTTGAGTTCCAACGCCCAAGAGGAGCAACGCTTTAGCGGATTATTATAACCTTAGTAAATTCTCTTAACTTATAAGCCGCTAATAAATTATAATAAAACAATGGGGTTGGAGAAAACATTTACAAGCGAAGAACTTGAAATAAGTAAGAAGGCTTTTGACTGGGTGAAAAAGAGCAAAAGGAAAATTATCGAGATTTTCGCTTCTGAAAAAGTTTATCCAAAGGATGACTTACCCACGACTATTTTTATGGCAGGTTCTCCTGGAGCAGGAAAAACGGAATTCTCAATTAGATTAAGTGAATCATTTAAACAAAAACCTGTAATTATAGACGCTGACAAAATTCGAGAACATATAGATGGGTATGATGGTAAGAAAGCCTATTTATTTCAACGAGGAGCAACTAAAGGTGTTCATGTACTTTTTGACCACTCTTGCCATAAAAAATTAAATATTATTTTAGATGGAACTTTTGCGTATGAACTCGCCCTGCAGAATGTTCTTCGATCAATCGAAATTAAGAGGAATATTGAAATTTGGTTTTTATATCAAGATCCTGTTTTATCATGGAAGTTTACAAAGAAAAGGGAAATCAAAGAAAAAAGGAATGTCCCCAAACACATTTTTATAGAAGCTTATCTCAAATCTATTGAAAATGTTGAGGAGGCAAAGAGGGTTTTTGGTAGTAAAATCAAATTAAATATCGTACTTAAGAATTTTGAAAAAGGAATCGATAGATTGGAATTAAATAAAGATATTGTTGCACCTTACATACCAAAATTGTATACTAGTAAAGAACTAGAAAATATTCTATCTTAATTCACATGTTCAATAAACTATTTGGATCAAGCAATAAATCACCAAAAACTGACTTCTCAAAGTTTTTTGTGGGTTCAAAAGCAGCTGAAAAAAAGAAGGTTATTAAGGAAGTTGTAAGAAAAGCGAACGGGGACCAAAAAAAACTATTTGATACTTAACCAATATACCCCACATTACCTAGCTACAATCATAATCATCAATAGCAAAAGAGGTTAATCAACTCTAAGCATATATTAGTGATCCTCACACGTTTTAATATACCAATGTGAGAAATAAAAGACCAGCAAAAAGCGGGCACAAAGATACACTCTGCGTTTTACAAATTCCAAACCTACTATCTTACCCGCGACCGACTTACGAAGCTGATGCTTGTACAACTACATCAACATTCTGTTGATTAGTAGCAGTAGTAGATGTCGGTGTAGTGATCTTTAGATCAAGATTTACTGTACCAGATGACGCGACACCCGCTGAAAGGCTTTGGTTTGTAGTTGTCAGTGCTGTTCCGAACGTACCTGTAGTAGTAAACTCATGTTTGTACGCCTCACTTGCTGCAGTTGCCGCCAATGTCCAACCGTCTGGGGTAGAGTTTTGACCCTTGATTACGAAATCCTCATTGATATTACCATCGTTTGAAACTACTTGAGTGTCAGCAGGACTCAGGGTATCTTTACTAGTACCTGCACCTAAGGTCCCATAATCAACAACACCATCGGTTATTGAAACTGCAACTAACGTTGGTGTAACTGTTGCTGTGACTGCATCGTTATCAGCGGCGAGGGCGGGGAGGGCGGTTGCGGCTACCAGTGCGGCGCCACCTATTGCTGCCCAGATTTTTCTATTCATATTCTAAAAAGTTCACCTCCTTTTATATAAGAATGAAAAAAATTATATACTAGAGGCCTTTTATTTGTCAATGTATTTATTCACAAATTTCCCTTAAAAGGATGCGGGCGGGAAAACATCGAGATTTCTTGGTATAATATAGCTAATGCCCGATGAATCTCCAGCTCCACAACCTTCAATCAGCCAACCAATAGGAAAACACAGTAGAAACTGGAAAAAGATACTATTGATTTTAGTTATATTCGGCCTAATTACTTTTATGTTTTTAACATTAGGCAATTTTATGACTAAACAGGAATCGCCTATAACTAACGAAGATATCACCAGAACACTTAAAAATAAGATGGCTTTTGTGAAAACATCAGAAATTAGCGGGACAGAGATACGAAATCCATATAGTTATACTACGATAATTTCGGTGGTAGATAGCGACATTTATTTAATGAGCCTTGATGGTACCGAAGAAAAAATAATAGATTTTGATCCTGATCATGAAAGTTATATTTACTGGCTGTCTTGGTCCAAGAGCGGGGAGTATCTGGGTTGGATTAGGAAAAATTCTTTCGAATATACTAGTTCGAAAGAGCTAAGTAAAAAATCTGTCTATAGCATAAAACCACTCCAACTTAGTGGTGGTATAGCTGGATTTGCATTTGCACCTGATCAGAAGAGAGTTGCTCTTTTAGAGGTTAACCACGATCCCAATTCAATGATTGTGAGAATTTTTGATCTTAAAGATAATAAATCGGTTACTGAGTTTAAAACGATTGGAGGTTCCCCTGATAAAAATATATCTCCTTCTAATAGGCATATTGCTTGGATAGGCCCTACAACTATTGCCACTGTTTTTGAACAAGGCGTGGGCAAAAATAAATTTAGTATTAGCACCTTCAACTATTCTAACTGGGATCTTGAAAAGCGGGATATAGCTACTCTTGACGATTTTCCAGAGTTTTTTGTGGCGAACACCAATATAAATAAGATATCTTATTGGAAGATTAACGGTGCAGATAAAGAACTTTGGACTACTGATTTTAATGGTTCTAATAGCAAAAAGCTAACTAGTCTTGGTGTGGGTACCAAAAACATTCTTAACTTTGAGTTTTCTCCAGACGGAAGATACCTTGCCTATGCTTGGGGATCTGGAAATGATGGGGTAGATTTTAATATTTTTGATACCGAATCAAATAAGTTGGTTTCAAATAAGCTAATTGGAAATCAGTTTGGATGGAGTCCCGATAGTAAGAAATTAGCAATCCTTGCACCGTTTTACTCTCCCGACTTAGTACTGATTGGTGTAGATGGAAAGAAAATCAAAACGGTTAAGGAAAAACCAAACATTTATTTTCCAGCCTGGTTTCCACAGTAATTTTTACTCTTCCGCCTCAAGGTTTGGTATAATGTAGTTGATGCCTGAAGAATCTCAATCTCCACAACCTTCAATCAGCCCACCACTTGGAAAACACAGCAGAAACTGGAAAGAAATCGGTTTGATAGCCTTGCTGGTTTTGGTAGTAATTACCTTAGTTGGGGCAGGTATCTGGTTGCTTTTAAATAAACCTAGCAAACCTCTGATTTCGGATAAAAAACCTGTAGACCAAAATCTTGCCGAACCCATTACTTTTACGAAAGAGTTCAATATTTGGATATTTCATCCAGCAAAAAATAGTTATGACCAAATAACAAAAGACGGTAAAGAAGATAGGTTAGAGTACAGCCTATCCCAAGCTTTAGACAAAGAAACCATCAGCTATATTAAATGTGAGATTAAACAGGAGACAGAAAAATGTGGTCTAATCAAATACGATTTAAAAAATAAAAAACCACAACTAGTGTTAGAAAAAACTTCAACCTACGGGGAAAATCTTATTTCCTACGATTGGTCAAAAGAACAAGACTCAGTGGCCTACATTTTCGAACCTATTCACCCTCATGTTCAAAATAATGTTGAGCGACGAGAGCTGCAGATAGGAATTTATGATGTTTCCAATAACAAAGATACGCTATTGAAAAAGATCCTTTCCCCCCAATTCGGATCTGGGGCTTATGGAAATACAACAAGTATAGATTTTTCTCCCACCAACCAAAAGCTATTAGTAAACCTACGGCTCAGCAAACCGGAGGAAGATATCGAATACATTGATTCGTCCGGTGAGGTGAGTTCATTGAGAGATAGATTTAGAATACAACTAATAGCAGGTACATCTGATCTGAACAAAATTTTGATCTTTGATTTGAAGGGAAAAATACAAACAGAGGTTTTTGGTACTTACGGTGGCTGGTTAAATGATAATGAGATTGGTTATGAACAGGCTTTTACATTGGTTAAGTATAATTTAGCATCCAAACAAGAAACCGTGTTATTGGAATCTTATAAAGGTAGGTTTTTGACAGTTTCACCAGACGGAAAAAAATTAGTTTATGAAACTGGCGGTTTTGTAGGTGCTACTAACCCTGAAGACTATTCAAAAACATGGGTATTAGATTTAAATTCCCTAAAAAGTGAGAAAATTGCTGATTTGAAGACAAGACCTAGTTGGTATGACAGTGAAACTGTTCTTGTTTATAACTTGCAAAAATGTGAGCAAAATAAAACTGGTCCATGTTCGGCTCCGAGAAGCGACTATCAACTAGATTTCACGATTTTAGGCTGGAATATAAATAGCAAGGAAGTTAAATTTAAATTTGAGACTGATAATATTTTTCCGAAATGAGGTCTACTTAACCAATGCCTGAGGAAATAACATCTTCACCATCATCAATCAGTCAACCACTAGGAAAACACAGTAGAAATTGGAAAAAGATTTCCCTTATTTTACTGATCATTGGATTTTCAGTAAGTTTGGTGGGAGTTGGGATATATTTTATTGGAACAGGTGAAGTCCAAGCACCCTCTTCTCAAAAACAAGCGACCCCCTCTTCAAAAAAGAGTAAACAGATACCATTAGTGTTTGCTTTTAGCCGTAATATAGATAAAAAGCAATGGGAGTATGCCCGTACTATTTTAGCAAAGGAATTATGGATTTACAAAAACGGAGATATAGAACGGGTAACCACAGATGTATCAATTGTTAAATATCAATTAAGCAGTGATACAGAGACTCTTTATTATTTAAAAAGAGAGGTTATTCAGTCAAACTCGACTGATTACTTAGTTGGTGAGGTGGTGAAGAAAAATACAAATAATAACGTAGAAGTAATTATTATCCCAAAAATAAAACTTGATAAAAATGTTTTGAAAGGTGAAGTGAGAGATTTTGACATATCACACGACGAGAAGAAAATTGTTTTCACCCAGGACGGACTTTGGGTATTAGATTTAACGACTAGTAAAATCAGTAAAATTGCCACAAGTTCTTACTATGATCTGGAAAAAGGTTTAGGACATAGCTATGGGAGTGTACAATGGTCCCCGTCTGATAAATATATAGCCTCTGGATGGGGTGGTTATGAACGATTTGGTTATGAGTTAATTAATATTGGTACTAAAAAAATTACTAGTATCGAACCCGGTGGTTTTCCGCCGGAATACGATTTCTCAGAATTTATAAGTGATTCTGAGGGAGTATTTGTAAACACCACTTATGGGGGTCAAGCAAGAATAATAAGTAAGAGCTTTAAGGATTTAAAAAATAACGTAATATTCGAGGGTTTTGGAGAAGGTCCTAGTGAATTTTATTTAAGTGATTTAACTGATCTAAAGTATGTCCCTTTACAAGACAGATTTTATATGATTCAAAAAAATACGACATCAAATGAACCTGAAGGTACAGGTAGTTTCTTCAGGAGCAAGATCGTTTATTTGGATAGGAAAACAGGAAAAATGTTTGATCTAACTAAAGAGTTTGGAAAAGATATTGTTGTTTCAAACCTTTCTGTCGCCCATAATGGGAATTATACATTATTCAATGTGGGAGATGACATATGGGTGCATACGAAGGAAAATGGAAGCAGAATGTTAGTTGAAAATGCCTTTAACCCAGTTCTTCCGAAATCAAAATAGATCTGGATGGGAAGCCGTTGAGATTTTTGGTATAATATAACCAATGCCTGATGAATCTCCAGCTCCACAACCTTCAATCAGTCAACCACTAGGAAAACACAGTAGAAATTGGAAAAAGATCCTATTGATTTTACTTATACTTAGCGTTTCAGTAAGTTTGATTGGAGTTGGTTTGTATCTTTTGATTCCAAGGTTAACAGAAAATCCTACAAGCCAATCACAACCAAAAAAGGAAAGTACAACCTCGGCCACTAAAAAGGAAAAACCAACTAAATACAATAAGGGTTTATACTTTGCTAAAGACAATTCAATTTATCAAGCTGATTATGAGGGACAAAACCAAAAGTTAATTTTTCAAAAGGCTTCGGAGGAAGATTATTTTGTCTACGACTTATCTTTTTCAGCCACGGGAAGCTATCTTACCTGGGCATCAGTAGTTCAAAATACAGGACCCTTTGAAAACCGCCCTTACCTAATATTTTACTATGTAGATACAGATAAACGTGTAAATACTAAGTTTACCCCACCCTATGTTAAAAGCGGGACAATTCAATGGTCTTTTCCTTATGATTTGAGCCAAAGTGAAGACTTAGCTTATTTTTATAGTGACGATGTTTTGCAAAAGATTTCACTAGAATCCGTCAAGACCGCTCCTTGATCTTCCATAGAGCTTTTTGACGTTCTTGTGTCTCCAGATGGTTCCAAAATATTAAATATGTTTGAGTATCAAGGATCAACAGTTAAGGCAAAAGTTTTAAACATTGACGGAAGTGGGGAGCACGAAATCGATTTTACTTTGTATGCTTCTGATGGTGCTTGGATGGACAATAGCCGTATATTAGCTGTAAATGAACGTAACGCATCAACTGTGAAAATTGTTACTGCAGATGGAACCAGTAGCGAATTGATTCCTCTTGATACATCATATGAGCAGGTTGTCCAACCCAAAGACCTGAGTGCTAAAAATCACATTTCCACCGATCGAAAAAGCGTGCTTATCATCACACATTTGTATGGCACTACTAAAGGCGGAAATGTTTACAAGTACAATTTAGGCGACAAAAAGCTAATCAAACTAGCATCATTAGAAGGCTTTGAAAAGCAAATGAGCGGTTATGGTTGGTTGCCAAGTGGAGAAATTTGGTTTACTACTTTTGGTAGCGATGCAAGTAAAACCTATGATTTATGGATTTTATCAGCGGGTGGTCAAAAGAGAACAAAGATTTTAAGTGAAATAACCGCACACGCATTTAATTAAATCTTAAAAATACATATGCCTGAGGAATCTACAGCTCCACAACCTTCAATCAGCCAACCACTTGGAAAACACAGTAGAAACTGGAAAAAGATCCTATTGATTGCACTGATCCTTGGAGTTTCAATCAGTTTGGTGGGAGTCGGGATATATTTTATTGGAACAGGTAGTTTCCAATTACCCTCTTCTCAAAAGCAAGTAGCACCTTCGGCGGAAACAAAAAAGCCTCACCCACTCAGTAATAAAATAATTTTTACTAAAACCCTAGTTACTGACGAAAAATACACAGCTTCATGGGGGGTTGAACTCACCAAAACCGACAAAGATATTTATGCAATAAATCCAGATGGAAGTGGAGAATCGAAAATTTTTGATTTAGAACCAGAAGACCGTAATACTTCTACTTCGAAATTTACACTTTCACCTAAAAACACTTATCTAGCATGGGCTAGAAATACTACTATTTTTTACATAAAACCCAACCAAAAAACGCAAAAAGAGGCTGGAAAAATTGGTCCAATAGTCAATATAGAACGAAATCAATTGTGGAGTTACTCAATTTCTCCTGATGAAACAAAAATAGCAGTTCTTATTGTTGAAGATCAAAATACAAAAAAAGGATCCTATACGTCTCTGCGTGTAAGAATTCTAAAATTTCCTTCAGGAGAGTTAATTAATGACTTTTATACAGCAAAAGGGACCGGTAAAGCCGATGAAACAATACCAGGACAAAAAAACCCTTCCCCAGATTGGATAGATAACTCTACTATAGTAGTTTACAGCAGAGAGAAGAGTGATAAATATTTTGCCTCTTACGATATATCTAAAGAGAGTAATTCAAAAAAGGTCTTTGTGAGATCTTGGGGACGGACTATTATAAATAAATCTAAGACAAAAATAGTTTATGCAGAAAGAAATAATGAGGGACTTAACGTTTTGCTGGCAAATATTGATGGGTCAAATAAAAAAATAGTCAGTACTTTAAGTAGTCCAGTTGTACCAACTATTAAATTTTCCCCAAACGATAAGTTTTTAGCCTTTTGTCATTATACGGGTACAAATAAAAACCTTCATATAATTGATTTAGTTAAAAAAGAAGAAACTAAAATTACTACCAAAGACAATGCATGTATGCAAGGCGAATGGGAGTCTTTCGTCTGGTCTGTGGATAATAAAAAATTGTTAGTTGGGTATTTAGGATACAAGAATATTGAGAATGAATACCCACCTGCGCTTGTAACAAAACTATCAATAGTTAATCTAGACGGTAAAGTTGTAAAAGACCTTACCTCATCTGCTACATTAAAGAGTCAAGGTGATGAGATTGGGTCGGTTTCAAGATATTCTTTAATAGGATTAATAGATTAATTAATCCTGAATCAAAACAGCGCGGGCGGGAGAACCGTCTAGACACTTTAGATTTAGAGGCAGAGCCATTAACTGATAAGTACCCGGATTCACATTATCCAAATTCAACCCTTCCAGAATAACAACTTCTTTTTTAAGTAGTTGGGTGTGGACTGGATGTCCCGGAGATCCACTAGCTTCAATACCGATATAATCTATACCAACCAGATCTACACCTTTATCAATTAAATACGCCGCTCCACTTTCGCCAAGAGAAGTGAAATCCTTGGTAAAGGGTTTATTTAACAATTTCGAATTTTTGGTTTTGAAAAGGATTCGGTTACTATTTATTTTTCCTTCAATATGGTTTTTTTCAATAAGCGCTACATTTTCAGGAATCTCAACTACTTGGCAATTTCCCATGCATTTTTTAAGATCAATTTGATCGGCACTCTTGCCCTTTTCCAGGAAATGAGAAGGTGCATCTAAGTGGGTACCAGTATGAGATCCAAGCGTTATTTTGGAAGTACGTACGTCATCTTTTTCGAAGCTGCGGTTTGGTTCAATTTTTAAGAATTCTTCCGATGGGTGAACTAGAGTACCGTTATCTAAGGAAATGGAAATATCAATTATCTTTGGCATTTTTCTTTACCTCGTGGCCGCCGAATTGATTGCGCAAGGCTGAAACCACTTGGCCTGTGTAGCTAGGATTTTCTTGTGAGTCGGTGCGGAATGTCACGCTTCCGTCGATGATTGGTGCCGGAACACCCAATTCTTTAGCCGTATCAGAAGTCCATTTACCTTCACCGCTTTGATTTATGGATCCGGAAATTTCTTCTAAACCTTCACCGTACTGTTCATACGCATTTTTTAGCCAATCAATCAGTCTGCTTTCTATCACTGTTCCTTGGCTATAAACATCGGTTACTTTTTTCAAATCTAGTTTGAATGGCGCCTTTTTCATCACTTCATAACCCTCACCGATAGCCTGCATCATGCCGTATTCGATACCATTGTGGACCATTTTCACAAAATGCCCGGCCCCGGCTGGACCCATGTGACCGTAGCCGTTTTCGACAGAAAGATCTTTGAAAAGCCCTTCATATTTTTTATAAACTTCCGGCTTTCCTCCCACCATGATAGACGCTCCATTTCGAGCCCCTCCGGGCCCACCGGAAACCCCAGCGTCTAGAAAATCTATTCCTTTGGCAGCGAGTTTTTCCGCTCGGTGAATACTGTCTTTGTAAAATGAATTGCCCCCATCGATGATGGTGTCGCCCTTTTGTAATAAGTTTATGAGTGGGTGTTGTACGGTGGCATAGAGAGTGGATGTTATGTTAGTGTTAGTGATTTATTCCTGTGCGGATCGAGCCGA
>SDBV01011591.1_pt1 | contig 11406 bp, 9 predicted proteins | sample 2277081 | NCBI WGS metagenome assembly SDBV01 (sample SAMN10402039, study PRJNA504765) | marine sediment metagenome | isolation source: marine sediment core GS10_PC15, 223 cmbsf | place: Arctic Ocean: Southern Knipovich Ridge | collected 2010
AAATCTTTGATTGTAAAATCTACTACATTTTTTGATCCAGATTTCTGTATTTCTCTTCATGGTTCAACTCCGGAACGACGATTTTAAGGTTTTCAACAATATCTTCCTTTTGCCAGGCGCCTGATTTTTTTAGTTTTTCGAAAGCATCAATTGCTTTAAAAACATTTTCACTATCATCACCATCCGATTGATTTATAATTCCAATTTGGTAATATCGATTAAAATCAACACTGTCAGTTGAAGTGTAGAACTCCTCATAAGCCTTTTCCCCGGTAGTATCACTTTCAAAGAAATAGCAGGGCCATTTAGTTGAAGAAGAATTCAATTTAGAAACTGCTTCTTTAGCCTCATCTTCAGAATAAAAGATTTCCGCTTCATATCCTTTTGATTTTAAAAAAAGCTTTGCCAGGTCAGAAAATGAAAAAAAATCGATATTTTGGTCCATTTTGGGGAAATAAATATCACGATTAGCTCCTAAGAAGCAGGATAATAAACAAAGCTGTCCTGCTTCATCGTGAGAAATAAAGTACCTTTTAATATCGATGGGCGCCGAAATTGGTTGTTTTTTATTAAAACGGTTAATAAAACTATAGAGAAGACTTCCATCAGAAAAAGCAACATTTGCAAAACGAGCTGTCGAAGAAATTATCTTTTTTGAATATGCAAGAAGTAATCTTTCCATAAACATTTTTGTTGCACCCATAATACTGTAAGGTTTTACCGCCTTATCAGTAGATACTGAAAACATTTTTTTAAGAGAAGAATTCTTTAAACGATCTAAAAGCTCTTTTACATAAAATACATTGGCATTGTACATACGAATAAGGCTATAGGGATCTTTTTCGGAACGTACATGTTTTAACGCGGCGAAGTTCAAGACAAAGTCATAATCTCTCTCCGATTGCAGGAACATATCGAATTCCAAAGAACCCAATGCTATGGGCAGGGACTTAAAATCGGTCGGCAATTTTACATTAGAAGATCTTAAGTCTCTTACAACTTCTACCAGGTTATTTTCATTTATATCTATTAAATGGAGGCATGATAATCCATTCAATAAAGAGATCTGCTTAACAACCGCAAAACCAACTGAACCGGCTGCTCCTATTATTAAAATTCTGGTGCCTTTGAGCCTCTCAATCAATTCGTTTTTGTGCCTGGAAAAGTCATATTCAAATAATGATTGTTTTCTTTTAAGGATATTTGCTAATGTACTATTATCTATATTCATTTTTTTTGTTTAGTTTAGCAAAAATGGGTTCACGGATCACTTTCCAAATGCAGTTAACTAATATCGCAACATCACTAAAAAAATCAGCATTTTGAATGTATTCAATATCGTTTTTTATCTTTTTAGGAAGCAGCTCCCTAATATAAAACTCCTCAGGTTCTTCATCCTCGGGAAATAATTCCGATTCACTTCTGAAAATCAATTGGTTTACCCCAAATATTCCCTGCTTTACATCTAATACTCTAAAATACCCGTCTTTATATTCATTAACGAAATCGGGAGTTTCGGGCCTGGGCCCTACCAAAGACATATCGCCCTTAAATACATTAAAAAACTGCGGAAGCTCATTGAGTTTATATTCTTCAAATATCTTACCAATTTTCGTCAGCCGTCTATCATCGCTTAAAGATAGATTTGGTCCATCAGGATCGGAATTATTGTAGTATTTTCTAAATTTATAAATATTAAAAAGAGTATTATCTTTTCCCACTCTTATCTGTTTATAAAAAACAGAACCTTTCGAATCAAGTTTGATCAAAACAGCAAAAACAAGAAAAAGCGGCCAGATAAAAAATAGAGTAAGAGCGGATAGAAAAATATCAAAAAAGCGTTTCATCATTTCAAAGCCTTAATAAAATTCGATACTACAAAATGGACATCATCTTCCGACATAGTCGGATATAAGGGCAGAGTTATTTCCCGCTCACCGAGGTCCTCTGTTACAGTTAAATTTGTGCGTTTTACCCCTTTAAAAGCTGTAAATTTATGAATAGGGGGATAATGAATACTTGTTTGAATACCTTGCTCCTTCATTTTTTGCATCACTTTTAATCGTTCTTTACCTTTTGGTAAAAAAACAGGCATAATATGATCCACCCCATCTGCCTTTTCATAATTTATAAAAGGCATTTCAGTCCCAGTGCCATCGAGCAGGCTTCTATATATCTCTACTAATTTCCGTCTTTTGGCATTCATGGAAGTAAGCTTTTTTAATTGGGCCAATCCAATTGCCGCCTTAATTTCATCGAGACGATAATTAAATCCCGTTTCAATTACATCATAACTGAAAGCGTGGCCTTTATAGCGGTCCAATGTAAGAGTTGTCATACCATGAGACCGGAGTAATCTTATTCTTTCATATAACTCTTTTGATTGGATTAGAACTGCCCCACCCTCTCCCATAATCAGGTTTTTATTTGAAAAAAATGAAAAACATCCGGCATCACCCCAAGTACCCAGAAACTTTCCGTTCCATTTAGCTCCGGGGCAGTGGGCACAATCTTCAATTAATTTTAAATTATATTTTTTAGCTAAAGAGCAAAATTTATCCATATCGCAAGGATAACCGCCATAATGCACAACAATGATTCCTTTAGTTTTAGGGTTAATTAAAGACTCGACTTTGACTGGATTGAGAACCGGCCTTTCTGCACCGATGACATCACCAAAGACCGGAACAGCACCTAAATATCTCACTGCATTTGCAGTGGCAACAAAAGTAAAGCTGGGAACAATAACCTCATCATTTGGTTGTATCCGTAAAGCTATCAGCGCAAGGTGTAAAGCCGCCGTACCTGAACTTACTGTCAGACAATATTTTGAGTTAAGGAATTTCCCAAATTTTTTTTCAAACTCCTGGTTTTCCTGCCCGATTGTTAACCAACCTCCATTAAGAACCCGGTTTACAGCAGTTTGTTCTTTCTCATCAAAGGGGATTTGAAATAGTGGGATTTTCCACATTATCGTTACTATATCCTAATAGAGTCGAATTTACTTTATCTGATTTTCATTATTTTCTTTATAACCAAGCAAGCATTATCTACACTTATATGCTGATCAAACCAACATTTTGATGAAGTCCCCATTCGCTTCCTTAAAGAAACATCCGAATAAAGTCGGCGAATCGCATAAGCCAAGGCTCTGTCATCACCTGGCTTAACCGTTATTCCAGCACCAGTTGATTCAAGCAATTCTTCAGTGTTTCCGCTTCCACAAAAAATTATTGGCTTACCCAAACCAATATAATCAAATATTTTGCTAGACATTGCATATTCAAAAAGAGTATTCTTTTGCAATAAATGTACGCAGACATCCATCTGATTAATAAGCTTGCGCGCCTTTATACGTGGAAACGAACCTTTAAAAAAAACATTTTTTAAATTATTTTCTCTGCAATATTCCTCATAGTAATTCTGTCTCTCCCCACTTCCTAACATAACAATTCCCAGGTCTTTTATAATCTTTAAATGCGCGGCAGTCCGAAGTAGTGTAAGTATATCGTTGGCTTTTCCCAGTCCCCCTGCATATCCCACCAGAAATCTTTTACCTGTCTCTTGCCGTAATGAAATCACACTAATTTTTTTTTTATTATCTTCATCAAGGAAAACATCGGCGTTATACAAAAGCTGTATTTTTTTTTCAGGACATCCATAAGAGAGCAATCGGTCCATGATTCCAGGAGTTGCGGATAATATACCAACTGCTCTGCTTCTAAAAAACTGCTGCATTTTGAAAAGCAATCTTGTTATCAAACCTTCCTTTATTACGCCAAGGGCAATAGCCGTCTCAGGATAAAGATCCCTTTCATCAAATACCATTGCTGCATGTTTAATTCTTGATACGATAAAGACCATAGGCATGATAAAAATTGGATCAGTACCGGTAAAAACCCTGCTAACTCTACCGACTTTTATAACCGAAGCTAAACCGGATAGCATTGTATATATTATATAATGCAAAATCCGTTTCGAAATGGAATAACGAAAACCCGTGATCCCCCATATTCTCAATATACGAATACCATTTAGCTTCTCCTCAGTACACCATCCACTTCCTGTTCGAATATCATTACCCGTCATGTAATTAATCCCAGAAGTTACCACTGTCACATCTAAACCGGCTTTTCGAAGCAACCGCGCCTCCATCCACGGACGGAATGATCCGGGCTCAGTGTCTAATGGAAGATGATAAGTTAAAAAAAGCACACGGGGTTTCATACAGCTAATTCTTTGGAATCATGATCTATTCTTCTCTTAATCTCTCTACAATCTTTAATACTTCAATAGAATCATTTATTGAATTTGTATTCCGCTTACCATTCTTTATACACTTCAAGAAATGCTCTATTTCTAATTCAAAAAGGTTAACCTGTTCAAAATTGAAAAAATTGTGACCTTGATTATATATACCACTCTCTTTCTTCAAAAATAATATTGTAGGAAGGAAATTTAATATGCTGGTAAAGATTGAGCCATTCTCGCCATGAATTTCAATATATTCAAGATAAATTGGCGAGACAAAATCAGCTTCACACAATATTTTAACCCCATTATTTTCAATTTCTATAAGTATAAGATCTTCCGCATCGGCTTTAATCCGGTGACCTTTGATCACCCTTTCTTTTAATAATACATCTTTACTAAGTACTTTAACTTTTTGAGCACCACCTAAGTACCATAAGATAAGGTCCAGATTATGAATTAGCATTTCATTAATTGCACCGCCACCATCCTTAAGTGAATGTTTCCAGGCTTGATGCCCTCCCCTTCCTCCTATTCTGAAGACTCCAAAGTGCGGTTTTCCTATCAAACCTTCATCAAGCCATTCTCTAACCTTCTTGAATGCAGGGTGAAAGCGGTAAAGATATCCAACCATGAGTAACTTTTCAGCATTCTTAACTGCTTCCTTTATTTGAAAAGCTTCTTTGAGGTTTAAACATAAGGGTTTTTCGCAAAACACATGCTTGTTATTTTTTAGGGATTTTAAAATAATCTCCTTATGGCTGGTAACCGGGGTGCAGACATCAATAATCTGCACTTCTTCATCGCTTATTATATAATCAACATTATCTGAAAGTTCGACTTTAAACTGATCGGAAACTCTTTCAGCATTATCTGTCCTGATGTCGGAAATAATAATATTATCCACATTTAGCTTTTTATATGCAACTATATGCCTTTCAGCTATTTTACCTGTTCCAATTATACCGACTTTCATTGTTGTTCTATTTTCACCATTTTTTTGCTCTATTTCTTTCTCTTAATTTCTTCGGTAATGGGTATACTTTTCCCGGCCCCCCTTTTACCATACTCCAGAGTGGAACATCCTTTGTTACTACACTACCGGCAGCGATAAATGAACCTTCTCCTATTTTGACTCCTGGTAGGATTGTGGAATTTGCACCTATACTAACACCGTCCTCTATAATCGGGCCCTCAGGCTTGTATTGGTCTCTTAACCTCTGGGGATATTTGTCATTTGTCATAACTACATTCGGTCCTATAAAAACATCGCTTCCGATTTTGGTGTATGTAGGGATATAAGTGTTGGTCTCAATCTTTACTCTATCGCCTATTTCCACATTGCCGTCTATGACCACGCCCGTGCCAACAACTATTTTATTACCAAACCTGGTGTTCTCACGGATGGTTACCCGATGGCCACTCGTAAAGTCATCGCCTATTATCACATCAGCATAAATAACACTAAAAGATCTTATTATTGCATTGTTCCCTATCTTAACTTTCTTACATTTTTTATTGTATTTGAGACCTAAAACTACGTTGTCTTGTATTATACAATTAGTGCCCAGCTCTGCGTAATAGAAATCAAGGCCCATCCGGCTGTTGAGCTTTTTAATCTCAAAAACCACAGTCCCTCCTTCAGTACGTTCGCAAGGATCAAGACATTGAACATATGCCTTTCCTTCCTGCTTTGACAGACCGAGCTCAACTGAGCTGACTCCTTTACTCATGGCAACATAGTATGGCATTATAGATGCTAATGAGTGCATACAGATTGCGGTAGTCTTTTTAAGGTCAACTTTGAAGCCGTTTTCAATAACAATTCTGTCCCCTATTTTATATGCCGGACATTGACCTTTTATCTCCACAATCTCCAGTACGAGACTCATACTACATACTACCTATATGACTTTGTCCAGAACTTCATTGGCTACAGTGTCTACTATATTCTTTGCTGCATTGCCATTACCAAACGGCTCTGTCCATTGAAACGTTCTCGAAAGAATATTTTCACTACATTCCAGGATTTTAACCGGATCCGTACCTGCCAGAATATTTACCCCTGCCTCTAAAGTCTCAACCCATTCAGTATTTTCGCGCAGGGTAATGCATGGAACTTTGAATATGCAAGACTCCTGCTGAACCCCTCCTGAATCTGTAAATACTAAACGTGCGTTTGAGAGCAGGGTAATAAAATCAATATACCCTACGGAATCTTTTACCTGAAAATTGTTAATAGTATCTATCAAATCTTTTAATCTGAATAGCTCTATTCTTTTTTGGGTTCTAGGATGAGCCAGGAACACGATTTTTTTCTTTAATTTGTAGGATACATTCTTCATTCCTAATATAATATTTTTCAGATTTTCTTCTGAGTCGACATTTTCCTCTCTATGACAGGTAAGTATAAAATAGCTGTTTTTTTTCAATCCCCATTTGGACAATATATTTGATTTTTTACCGGCAATTCTCCTGTTCCGGAAAGCAGCATCTACAATTGGATTACCAGTAATAATTATCTTACCTTGAACGCTTTCCTTTAACAGGTTTTCTCTGCTTTTTTCATTTGTAATAAATAAATATTCGGATATATGATCTATTATCCTCCTGTTATGCTCCTCCGGCATCCTCCAATCATAGCTTCTTTCACCAGCCTCTATATGCCCTATCATTATGCCCAGTTTTCTAGCAGCCAAAGCTCCAGCTAAATTGCAGTTAGCATCTCCACCCACCAGGACGATCTTAGGTTTTTCTTCAATCAAAATTTTCTCAATACCCTCAAGCATCCTTGCCGTTTGTTCTCCATGTAGCTTACAGTTTTTTACTTCGCTAAGTTTATACTCGGGTTCGGGAAGTTCCAGATCTTCAAAAATTTGTCTGTCCATATTATAAGAATAATGTTGACCGGCATGGATGAGGAAAAAATCCAACCCTTTCTTGCTCAGAGCCCTTATAATAGGGCTAAACATAATAATGCCTGGTCTCGTACCTAGAATAACGCAGATTTTATCTTTCAACTCCTGTTTACTTATATATTTGCTCATTGACTTAACTCAGCATTCTATTTTGTCATTAATTTACCACGCATAATAGTAGTTGTTCATAAACATGCTACAAGTAATCGAGCAAAAGCCTCACGTTGCTAAAACCTTCTATTAAATCGATAGTATACCTCTAAAATATATCTTTGAAGCTGTTTTTTAACATCCCTATATGAGGTCTAGCAAATACAGTTTCTGCATTTGCAATAATCCTATGAGTCCAATGAAATAACTTCATGAAATCTTTCGGGTTATCAAGAACAACTCTATAATACACAATTTCCATTTTTTCTGCCACTTTAATCAGGACTGCGTCAAAGTTATAAAGAATGCAACCTATAAACGTGTTTGGATAGTGTAAAAATCGCTTCAATTGGACTTTGACGCAATTTAGGCCACCTAATTCCTTGTTTTCGGCATCACCACCTCGTTTTACTACAGCATAATTGTGACATCGATTTGTCTGAACTATGTTTGCTTCGGTGGTTCACTATCGAAATCCCTTAATAGCTCCCTTTGATTTCTTGATACTTCTGTAATACTTGTATTCTTCTCTGCAATAAGTCTTGAACTAATGATTTTTATGTATTTTTTCTTTTCCGGTATATCGCAATATTTTATCAACTTTTGTTACATTTTCTTTAATAAGAAATCGCTGAAGTCTATTTTTGCCCAATTTACCCATATATGATAATTTTGCTCGATTTGAATTGCACCAGGCTATTCCTCGTAGAATACTATCTTTATCATAACCGTCTAAATATTTTATCTCTTTTGGAAAATAATTTTGTAAACTCCCAACTTTTGTCGCCAAAACTGGCATACCGCGAGCAAAAGATTCTATTACTACTCTAGGCACACCTTCCGTTAGTGATGGTAAGCATAATAAATCATTCCTATCCAACAAATCAATCAAGGAATCTCCATATGGTATATAACCAAGATATTTTATCTTCTCATGACTACTGATGTTATCTATCTTATCGTTTATTACATTTTCCATTGATCCATATCCCACAATGGTTAAATTGAATGGAACCTTTTTACTATGTGATAATTCATGGGCTTCTATGAGAGAGATGACATTTTTTTCTTTTGATAATCTTCCTAAGTATAAAACGTTTAGAATATGATCTTCTTTAATATCCGGTCTTCTTGCAATTCTCACTATATTTTCATCTATTAAAGGAGTTATAACATGCATACTTTTTCCAGGTACAAAATAGTGATACCTAAGTTCTTCGCCGAAAAGAAATATTTTAGCTCGTTCCTGCTTTATGAGCTTGTTAATCCTCCATATAAATATTTTTACTAAAGTTATAATAACTGAATAGAAAAAATTATTTTTATAAATGCTTCTTAGCGTCATAACTGTATCCCCTCGTATGAAAAAAGCGAAATCAACTGAACGTGGTACAAATAATGATATCCAGAAAAGAAATGAATTTGGACCAGGACCAGCAATTGTTAATCTATCTCTCTTATCTATCATTTTTTTCATACTAAAGAGCAGACGAAGTGCGTTTAAAAACGAATATATAATAGCCATGAAATGTCCTTTATAATAATAAACTTCTATAATATTTTCTGGTAAGTCAATTAACACCGATCCTTCCTTAGGCAGAAAGGATACTACACGACAAGGAATTAGTAGATAGTAGCTTATGTCTTGTTTCGCTAAATTAGATAGAAAGTCGATAAAATTCTTAGTCTTTGCATAGTAGCGGTTATTATAGCGTACTACAGGTGTATTAGAATAGAAAAAAATAACTTGCTTTTCCATAATTTCCTTTCAAGCCTGTTCCGTCTATCGGCCAATCTGAGTTTGCACAGTTTTCTTATACCAATGTATCCATTTCTGTAAATTGATTGGGAAAGGTAAAATAGGCCCATAAACGATTATCTATGTAAAAAAATACAATCTATTAGCCCGCATTTCTCATGGGTTCTTCTCTGAAGCTTAAATCCAGCGACTCGATCCGGATTCGAGCTCCTTATGAGAGTCAGTCGCCAGATCGGTATCGGATCCAGTACTTTTGGATTCTACTTGTAGAAGAAATGAGGCGGCAGTTGCCAGAAAAAAGGCACAAAATGATGAGCATACCATGCTCAGGACACACCTATCCCGTAAAGGTTTAGAGTTTGATAGTCCTAAGAAACTCAGCAGAGCTGGGGATAGGCTCTCTTCAAGTTTGCCATAATCTTAAGAAATGTCTCCTGATAGGCATAGCCGGAGGCAAAGCTCACGCAGATGCTACGGACGCTGAAGCGTACCTGAGCGCCGATCTTCAGCAACTTCAACCGGGATCGTATGGCACTGAGCTTTTGCAAAGTCGGTGCCCTGTAGCACTCGCTGTCTCAGTTCATTCAGAAGCAAATAGGCAAGCGAGGAAAAATACAATCTCAGCTGATTTGCCCGCATCATGGCCGAAGAGGTCCGGTCGGCAAACAGATACAGTTGCTGTTCTTTGATCCGGTTTTCCATGTCTCCGCGGGCACAATACACTTTTTCATAAAGCGCTTGAGCCTCAATCTCATCCCGGGCCAGATTGGTCATAACAAAACACGGGTTCTCTCCTTTGGCCCCGTACTCTGCCTTGCCGATCACCCGCTGGCTCCGAGACCAGCTGTCCAGGGTCCGGTAGGTAAAGTCCTTAAAGAGCCGCTGGGTTCGTCGCTTTTCACCATAGCGCTTGCGGGCTTTCTTCAACTGCTTCGCAATCCGTTTTAACAGGCGTGTATTTTTTGCCATACCAAAGAATACATCATTTTCTTCACACCAGCTTATCAGCTCTTCGCGGCAGAACCCACTGTCCGCCCGCAACAGTATCCGTACCTCCGGCCAGTGCTTGCGGATCTGTTCCACCACTCGTTGCACATCCGGAAGCGATTCATTCCCGGGATCCAGATTCGCCGTCTTCAGTTTGGCGCACAACAGTTGATCCCCGCAGAAGATATACAGCGGCAGGTAGCAGTAGTAATCGTAATAGCCATGAAAAAACCTTCCCTGCTGATGCCCATGCAACGAATCATCGGTAGCATCCAGATCCAAAATGATTTCACTCGGCACCTTCCGGTGACTCCTCACAAACGTATCGACAAAGAACTGATCGATAGCCTCGACAGAGTAGCAGATCTTTTTATACTTCCGATTCTCCGCCGTTCCAAACCCAAAGGTTTCCAGCCGATTCAGGGTGCTTTTACCGGCCAACGCAGCCCCCCGATCCCTTTCCTTTCTTCGACTCTGGCCGGTGGGATCGAGCTTTCCGCAGACCGTGTCCAGAAGCGGATCACGGCGTAGCTCATCGTGATCGATGAGATCCTCATAACCCAGGCATAGACCAAAGGCCCGCTGGGCGATCAGCTCTTTTACCGAATGCTCGGTAAACCTCGGATCTCGATAATCAACAAAACAAGAGGAAAACTCTTCGATGAACTTATTGGCTAGATCGATTTCTCGTAAAAGCAAGGCGTCGGAGGTGATGGTGCCGCCATCAAAGCTGCCAACGACTTTTCGAGGCCCAAGCCCTTGAAAATAAATCAGTTTCGCAGTACACTCTGTATTCATACAGGGCCTTTCTCCCTTGATGTAATTTGTTGTGGTAGAGCTAATTATATCAACAGAAAGGCTTTTTGTCTAGACCCTATGAGAAATGCGGGTTAGATAATGTTATGAAATAGATTGTTCTTAGCTATTTTTATGAAATGATAAAATTATTGGGCTGTGGGATAGAGTTATATTCACTATCACTAAAGCCGTTATTGTAAATATAAAATAGGACAGCAATAATTCACCAGCTATTAAATATACACTTTTTGGTGCATCAATCAATGAAACATAAATTGCAGGCACCGATATCCCAGCCAGGGGATGTGCGGGTCAATTTTTGCTCGCGACAGTTTGCCGTCCAAGTTCGTTCGAATAGAAGCAGTTGCGGCTTGATGCTCAAATCCATAGACGTTGACCGTAATGACATTTCCGCGCAGCTGAACTCTCCCTTGCACACCATTGATGAACTCTCGGTGGATCATCTCCGGTGTTTTTGATTTGTACCTCGGGCCAAGGTCATGACGAAAGTTGTCAAGGGCGTGAAAGGCTAGAAGTCGTAAA
>SDBV01011592.1_pt1 | contig 11406 bp, 7 predicted proteins | sample 2277081 | NCBI WGS metagenome assembly SDBV01 (sample SAMN10402039, study PRJNA504765) | marine sediment metagenome | isolation source: marine sediment core GS10_PC15, 223 cmbsf | place: Arctic Ocean: Southern Knipovich Ridge | collected 2010
TGGAAAGTTGCCATATCTGGGCTATATAAATCTCTGTGTTTTGTAGCCGTTCCGCCCGTGGACGGAAAGCCCACTATGGTTGATGATACGTGCTATTTTATTCCTTGCCAATCCGAAAAAGAAGCTTGTTTTTGGACTCGTCTACTGAATTCAGAGGATTGCATGCGCTTTCTCCATTCTCTTGTCTTCTTCGATGCAAAGCGGCCAATAAACATAGACATCCTCAAGCGCATCAACATGGCGGAATTGGCGCGCAGACATGGAGCATTCGACGAAGCATTGCCTTACCTTCAGACTGCATATGACAATTCTGGCGTTAAGCAACCAATGCTCGTGTTCGAGAATGGACAGGAATATTTAACAAAAAACTCCCCGCCCACCCGGTTATCCTGTTAATTGAACAACGCGGGCGGCAAAGCCCTTTAGGCTTTGCCGCCCGGATATCCAATTCTGTTTCAACCGGAAATGCTACCGGCGAACTTCTTCCTAACGGCGGCGGCGAATGAGACGCCCGCCGGGCCTTCGCCTAGCGATTGCCGCCCAAACCCCTTGCTGCCAGATACTCGGTCAAGGGCCACTTCGAGCCCGGGTAACTACTGTACTTAACAAACTCCACGTGCCCGTCCATATACAGCACGTTGCTGCCGCCCGGCAAGTGATTGAAGGTCGATACCGCACCCGATTTCGAAGTTGCCGCCACGCTGCCGAAAATGTCGTAATAACAGGCGATATTACTTTGCGCATTCGAACTGCCCGCCGGGTTGTAAATATCGGTGACAAGGAATCGCTCAACACCCTCACTGGTATGGTAGCTAATCGTGCCGCCGCCACTGCCCCGCGCAATGGGTTCCGGGCCGTTGTATTCTCCTTTCGGTGTCTGCTTGTAGGGGTCACTGCCTCCGAGAGTATCCAGCACGCCCAGTCCCTCCAGATCGAAGTTCACACCGCCGTCACAGTGGGGCTCGCACCCCGTAGTCTTCCGGTGGGCCGCCCAGCCCTTGGTCCAGCCGACATACTCATCGTTCGAGAGGGCCACCCACGGCTGGTAATTGTACGAGACCGCAAGGGAAAGGTCTTTCTCGTACTTTTGGAGTGAACGGGTTCCCGCCGCATACTCTTCGGCTCTTCCCCGAATATACTCCGCATACCCCGCGGCGTCGTCAAAATCGGGGAGTACATCCGAAGGGCAGACAACGATTTTCATGTCGGTCAGGTACTCTGGGTAGATAAAGTACATGCCCATACGGTTGTTCGACCCGTCCTTGTGTCCCGGCGGGAATGACCCGCCCGCCTCGTTCGCGTACATTTTGAATACGATCCCCATCTGCTTGAGGTTGTTGGCGCAGGAGGCGCGCCGCGCCGCTTCACGCGCACGAGCCAGCGCCGGCAGCAGAATCGCCGCAAGTATGCCGATTATGGCGATAACCACCAGCAATTCGATTAGAGTGAATCCCTTCTTCTTGCACATTGTCATACCTCGCTTTCTTTATTGTTGGAACAAAAAACATTGAAATAAGGAAACCTTGGTTAAACCGACATTACCCATTTGGCTCTGCCTGTGTCCATCACGGGCAGGTCTTCATCATAGTAAGTTATAGAACCCGGGCTGTCAACACCTTTATTCTCTGTCATGGTCCCTCTTGAGGGCATTCATGGCCCAATAGCAGCCATCGAGGGCGAGCGGGTACACTCGCCCTCCCACTCCGTTGTTATAGATTGCGTTTCGTCTAAAGCATTCTGTACACAAAGAACAGTGCGCCGCTGAATGCCGCTAAGATTATGGACAGCGGGATCAGGTAATGGGAGTAGACGCGCAGGAGCTTGGATTTGAAGTATTCGTTAGTCAGCAGAAGGCACAGGTGCATTGGTGAAAGCATCATTCCAACGTATCCGAATGAGAAGGCGAGACAATAATACGGCAGACACTCGTCAGCCGGGATATCGGACAGAAGTACTATGACTAAAGGAAAACTCGTTCCGACATATCCTATGGCAAGGCCGGTAACCACTCCGCACACGAGCGGCAACGCGCACACTACGACTATCACAGGTACGTTCCACGCAGTAAACTCGTCGCGAAGAACTGTAACAGCGCCGCTGTCTTGCAGCACTTCCTTGAACATCATGATTCCGGCCGCCAGCAGCAGCATGGAGAACACATTCTTTTTGAAGGCTAGCTTGCGCAAGGTTGCCCAAGTGAGCGGCGTGTAACGAAACAGCCAGGCCGTTGCGAAAATCAACCCCAACAGCATTGGCACGCGCCGGGCCAATATATTGTCCGTCTCCAACATCTTAACAACTTTACCGGCAACTGGATCAAACACAGCTACCGTGCCCACAACAATGATAATGGGCAAAAGCTCACGCAGGAATTGCAGACAATTTGCCCGCGAGTAATTGCGTTCGCTCTTTCCGCCAAGCCTGATTCTGTGCAGTATGACAACATAACCCGCGGCCAGCGAGCAGAAAGTCAACGGCAACTGAAACAGAATGAACTTGCCAGTGGGCGCGCCGGTCAGCGTAAGGGCCAGGACAACGCCGGGATAAACGGGAAACCAGTATTCCCAGATGTGCCGGAACCAGTAATTAGCGATTGTAGCTTGTTCGGGACTCACCTCGGACTCGTGCACGGCGGCCTTGACCATTGGCGCTGAAAAAATCGCGCCTCCGGGCATGGGCAGTAAGCCAAGCAGAGCGGGAAAGGTGACCAGGGTCAGGCGGCTTTGGCCAACCAAAGCCTTGAAGGCGTCGATTATCTTCGTTATCTGACCCGTTTCGTGCAGCGCGCCGGAAAAGGTCATAATTGAAACGACGATAGCCATCAGGAAAAGCGATTCATCCGCGACGAGCCCTTTTCCAAGCGCGACTAAATAAGGGCGCGGCGGGAGGGCGAAGAAAACGGCCAACATGGCCGAACCCGCTAGAAACGACAAGCCTATCGGCACTTTCGTCCGCATAAGCATAACGATCACAAGCAGCGTCATGCCGAGTCGGAGGGTCGCCGGTAGTGTTTCGAGCCAATCTAACATGCCGGTCGCCGAGTCACTGCTTCAGTGCCTGGGAGAAATAGGCAATCGTGCTTTTCAACCCCTCTTCGAGCGCCACACCCGGCTGCCAGTCCAACTTCTCTTTGGCCAAACTAATGTCTGGTTTTCGGCGCGTAGGGTCGTCCGGCGGCAACGGTTTGTTGACAATCTTCGAATTGCTTCCCGTCATTTCCAGCACGCGCCCGGCAAGTTCTTTTATTGTGAACTCTCCGGGATTGCCCAGGTTGACGGGTCCGGCAAAATCCTCGCAATTCATCATGCGCACCATTCCCTCGATCAGGTCGCTGACGTAACAGAACGACCTGGTCTGCGAACCGTCGCCGTATAAAGTGATGTCTTCGCCCCGCAATGCCTGCACCACAAAGTTGCTTACAACCCGGCCGTCGTCAATCAGCATCCTTGGTCCGTACGTGTTGAAGATTCTTATCACGCGTACATCGACATTGTTCTGGCGGTGGTAGTTAAAAAAGAGTGTCTCGGCTACACGTTTGCCCTCATCGTAGCAGCTTCGCAGCCCGATGGGATTGACGTTGCCCCAATAATCCTCTTTCTGCGGATGAACTTGGGGATCGCCGTACACTTCTGAAGTCGATGCCTGCAAAATCCTCGCCTTAACCCGCTTGGCCAGCCCCAGCATGTTGAGCGCACCCATAACGTTGGTCTTTATGGTCTTGACGGGATTGTATTGATAGTGAATCGGGGATGCCGGACACGCCAGGTTATAAATCCTGTCAACTTCCACTAAAACGGGATAGGTCACATCGTGGCGCATTAATTCAAAATGAGGATTAGACAGCAAATGTTCAATGTTCTGCTTGCGGCCCGTAAAAAAATTGTCCAGGCATATCACTTCCTCGCCTTCTTGAAGCAGTCTTTCGCATAGATGAGAGCCAATAAACCCGGCCCCGCCTGTTACAAGATTGATGTGCGGCATATGTTGCAATCTCCACATTTAACCCAATTAAACTGGCCAAATACTAGCACTTGTGCCGGCATTTCGGCAATTTCCTCCAATTTTCTTGTAGGGTTTCTTGCTTATTGGGGAATTGCAGATGGGGTTTCCTCCGCTATAATGCAAAGTTTTCTTTGTAAAAATCGCTCTGTGTTGATAAGATAGATAGATATAGTGCAGCCAGTGCCGGGCGTTTTCGACCGGAGAGGGAACTAGTATGAAACACGCAGACACCAGGGTATTGATTGTGCCCAATGGGAGTGGAACGCAGAAGAAACTGGAACTACTGCTCTCTGAAGCTTCATCTTGCAGTTTCGCCGTAAAGTGCGCCAAAAGCGAGTCTGAGGTGGAAGATGCTCTCAGCCGCTCCAAATTCGACATATGCCTCCATAGCGGCGCACTCGAACAACTGTGCCACTTAGCGGGAGAGTTTCCTAAAACACCGTTTATCGCGATAGTAGATTCAGAGGAGCCAAATGCAGGGATATTCGCGCTTCAAGCCGGCGCAGTAGATTACGTTAACAAGGACACTGTTTCCGAGTCATTGCTGGCACACGTTCTCCAAAGTTCAATACAACGATTCCGGGAAGGTCATGAATCCAGACACGACGAGCTTTCCTACAGCACCTTCATTCAGTTCAGTCCGGACGGAATCTGGTGTTTAGAGTCTGAACCTATCCCTGTGGACGTCGATGAAGACAAAATGATTCGCCGTATTTTCGAGACGACCCGCATCATCGAATGCAACGACACTTTTGCCAAAATGGAGGGTAAGAACAATCGGGGAGAATTGCTTGGCGTGTGGCTGCGGGAAATTCTGCCGCCTTCGGACGAGACTAACGTTGAATACGTGCGTAATTTTATACGAAATAGATTCAGACTAGTCGGTTATGAAAACACAATTACGGACAGCGACGGGAATCCTCACTATTTCGTTGATACGCTTATAGGAATCGTTGAAAACGGGTGCGTATACAGAGCGTGGGGAACATCGCGCGACATCACAAAGTTCAGGTTGGCACATGATGCCTCCCAGGCCGCTCTGGAGCGCGAGAAGGCGGAACGAAGAATGCTCGAGGCTACTCTGGACGCAGTCTGCCTGACAGCCGAGCAAAAGACCAAGGATGACGTCTGCCTGCACGCTGTGGAAACAATCCGAGACAAGCTGGGTTTTGATCGAGCCGGAATCTGGATGCTCGATGACGAGACGGGGAAATTCCGGGGCACTCATGGAACAGACCAAAAAGGAAACACCGTTGATGAGCATGACGTGGTTCTCAAGGGCCCACAGAGCGAGCTGGCACGAGAGCTTTTAGACGCATCGAAACAATATATCCTGATTGAAAACTTCCCAAAGAAGATCAAGGATCTTGGCGGCACCATAGAAAAGGTTATGGAAGGGACAGGGCAAGTTGGTTATGTGCCCATCCGTAAACAGGGACACGCCATAGGGTTCGTTTCTGTGGACAACCTACTTTCTGGCGCGGTTTTCGGCGAGCAGGACCTTACCAGGCTGGCTCTATTTGCGGAGAACGTAGCAAACGTGATCGACGTTATCGAACAGCGCATTTCCCGCGAACGGGCTGAGATAGGGCTTCGAGAAAGTGAAGAACGGTATCGCAGCCTTGTTGAATACGCGCCGGAGGCCATAGTTGTGGTAGATGTCGAAACGGGATTATTCGTGGACGCCAACGCCAACGCCGAGGCCCTTTTTGGCCTGTCGAGAGAGGAGTTATTTAAAGTTGGGCCCGCGGACATGAGTCCTCCTGAGCAGCCTTGTGGAAATCCGTCATCCGAGTTGGCCTCGGCGAGAATCCGACAGGCCGCAGATGGCCAGACCCCTGTTTTTGAATGGGTCCACCGTGATTCAAAAGGCAATGATATTCAGTGTGAGGTGATGTTGGTGCGTCTGCCCGCAGCCGGGAAGTCGCTCGTACGCGCAAGCGTGACGGACATAACTGTGCGAAAACAATTCGAGGAAGCGCTGCAACGTAGAGACACAATTCTGGATGCAGTAAATTTTGTAGCAGAACACTTTCTGAAAACTTCAAGCTGGGAAGAGAGCATAAATGTTGTTCTGGGAAGACTCGGTGCAGCATCAGGCGCAAGCCGTGTTCACATTTACAAATACCATACGGATGATAGCGGGGATCTTCTTGCAAGCCAGCTTTACGAGTGGGTGGCGCAGGGGATAACACCTCAGATTGATAATATCAACATGCAGTGCTTTTCACTCAAGAAAAACGGTTTTGAGCGTCGGCTGACTGAGATGCTCAAAGGGGAGATTATCTCCGGGCAAGTGCGGGACTTTCCGCCTGAAGAGCAAGAGGTGCTGAGTGCGCAGGATATCTTATCTATAGTTTGTGTTCCCATTTTCGTTGGCGGCGAATTGTGGGGAACAATAGGCGTTGACGAGTGCGAAAGGTCTCGTGAATGGTCGCCTGCTGAGATTGGCGCTTTGAGCGCCGCCGCCAAGACACTGCAAGCAGCCATCGAAAGGGAACACACTCAGCTTGTGCTGGCCGAGCAGCGTCTGAAAATGATCAGCTCATCGAGGTTGTCCTCTCTGGGAGTTATGGCGAGCGGCGTGGCCCATGAGATTAACAATCCGTTGGCGGTAATATCTGGCGGAGCGGAACAAATACAGGAGCTTGTACGAGATATCACCCCAAAAAATGAACAGATGATACGGGTGACCGATACTATCATGCGCAATGTTGGCAGGGTAGAACGAATAGTGAGAGGCTTGCGCCATTTGTCCAGGGGCGGAGCCAGGGCCCCTTTCAGAGTAACTGTACTTAAGGAACTCATTGCAGAGACGGTGGAATTGTGCGCTGCGCGGTTCAAGGCCCACGGCATACGCCTCGATATAGCCGAAATCCCTGAGCAACTCAAAATTGAATGTCAAATAACCCAGCTTTCTCAAGTTCTTCTTAATCTACTCAACAACGCGCATGATGCTGTGGAAGACTTGCCGCACAAATGGGTCAAATTTGATGTTGATGACGTGGGAGATTTTGTGGAAATCTGCGTAACCGACAGCGGCATCCACCCGTCGAATGAGGTGAGTGATAGAATCTTCGAGCCGTTCTACACAAGTAAAGAAATTGGAAAAGGAACAGGTCTTGGCCTAAGTATTTCAAAGGGCATCATAGACGGCCACAACGGGGAACTTTTTCTTGACATGAACGTCAAGAATACTCGATTCGTAATAAGATTGCCTAAGCATCACTCTGACAATGGAGACTGTACGCAATGAACTCTCAGAGCGCTCCAAATGTATTGATAGTGGAAGACGAGGCAGATTTTCGCGACCTGCTGGAATGCGAATTTGCCTCCAAAGGCTTCAACGTCAATACGGCCTCTGACGGCCAAGCGGCATTGTACACGCTCTCTCGACAAAATGTTTCCGTTGTCATTGCCGACATAAGAATGCCAAACATGGATGGATTAACGTTGTTACAACGCGTTAAGGAAAAAGATGCAGCAAACCCGGTTTTCGTATTTGTTTCAGCCTATGCCAACATCGAAACCGAGGAGGCAATGTCTGCTGGTGCTGAAGCGTTATTCAAGAAGCCTTTCAGACTTGCCGACCTTGTGCTGGAGGTCCGAAGGCTGATGCTTCCGCCCGCCGAAAGATGGAGCACACCACAGGACGCACAAGCACATCGTAAAATAATCCTGAAAATGTCCAGTTTAAAGACGGTAAGCAAAGGGGATGTGTTGGGGATTGGCCGCGGGGGAATGTGTTTCAAGTGGCATGACTCAACACTCGCTCTCAGCCAACACGTAGATTTCGAGGTAGAGGTGCAAAGTGGAGTTCCAAAGCGCTTCAGCGGCTCAGGAGTTATTCAATGGCTGCGTCCAGCCGCTTCCATACCTGAGGAAACAGTGTACGGCTTGGAATTTGGATTTATCCACGATGAATGTCGCGACGTTCTTGTCGACCTTTTGAACACCCACCCACCCAAGGCGTTTATACCGGCTATCTAGTTTCTGTTTCGGAAAGGGTGTTTTGTCCTGGAGGGACATTTGGTAATAGCCCAGCAATTTATTGCTGGGATCACGAAATAGAAAATAGAAGTCCCGGAGGGACGACTGAAAAGGGAAGCATTTATTGGCCTCATGGCCTTATCAGCCGTTCCTCCGGGACTGAAAAAGGGTGTGTGTTCTTTTCCCACCGTTAAAACGGTGGGCTATTACCAGTCGTCCCTCCGGGACTTTCGCAACAGAAACTATCTATAGGCTAGTCTCAAAATCGCCCTCGGAGGCGTGGCGCATCTGGTAGCACACCTGTTTATTCTTTGCCTCAAAGTAGCTTTCTTCTTGAAATCTTGACTAAAATAAGGATAGTGTTATAGACGAGGAGTGAGAAAGTGTATTAATGCCTGACGCACGAAGCAAAGAAGTACGCATTTATTGTATCTGCGGACAAAAAATGAAGCTGAGCGAGTCCATGCTGGGCAAGCCTGGCAAGTGTGTTGCCTGCCGTCAGAAAATTCGCATACCTCGCCTGGAGGATTTCTCTGACAATTCAGATGAAATCTATCTGAAAGACCGTCCCGAGTTTCTGAGAAAAGCGAAAAGCTCGCGTGCCGACGAAAAGATTTCGGAGAAAAAAGCGCGGCAAAAAAAGCCCTCTCCTAAAGGTACAGAAAGTCTGCCTTTGGACGTTTTGGAGCCCTTGCGCACTCTTTGCAGTTTGGAATACAAGGCAAAGCGCCAACTCAAGGATTTTGACCGCGAGCCTGAGACGTCCGACTCGGTTGAAACCGACCGCGCTGAAATCGAGGGCTATCTTGCCCGCATAAATCGCGCGCGTGACCTCTTGAACGAACTGCTCGGGCAACGCCAGACCGAAATTGACATTGAGCTGGAGAGCATACAGGAAAAGATAGCGCATTCAAAGCTGAGTGTACGCGTGGGTGAAATAGAGATATCCACCTACCTCGAAAGCGTCAGCAAGTTACGCCGTAGACGGGAATGTCTGGAGAAGCGATTACAGAACATTCGCGGTTGGGTGGCTGTGCGCGATCCGCATCTTGCCGGGGGATATAAGGAGGTTTCATTCGACGATTTCAGCGAGGATGAGGTGCGTATAGAATTTGGAGTCGAGCCGGACGAAAACCATCCTGCATTGGATTTTCATATAGACGAGCTTCGGCAGATGCTTCAGGAGCGCGAGGACGCTGAACGCCGCTTGGACGAGTTAGGTCATCTTGAGGAAGAGGGCGGCACGCCGGACAAAAGTCTTAATGAACTCGAAACCGAATACAAGGCCCAAATGAAATGGGCGCGCACCGCGGCGCGATTCTACAGGAATCGCCTTGCTCAATTGGCCGCGGATTTCAAAAGCGACCTCAAGTCGCTCGACATGCAGCTTGACCTTGCGCGGCAACGCCTCAAATCAGGAGAAGTGAACCGTGAATGGTTCAACGGTTTGGATCGCAATCTGTCTGGCATAAGGGCAGACATCTCGAAAGGGCGCGATCTGCTGAACCGCGCATTAAGCGCCGCAACAAGCAGGGATGTCCCTTACCTTAGGGGCACATATCTTCAGAGACTCGCCAACACACAAAGCAAACCCACTCGCGATATTGAATGTTGGATAGCATGGGTGAGCGCATGCGCATTGCTGCTTTGCCTGTTTGTGCCTTTTTTCGGTTCGCATATGCCGGTTGTGGCATGGTTTAAGTATACGGCTGAAAGATCGGCCATTGCCTGGACTATGGGAATGCTCATACTGGGATCAGTACTTTTTGGCGCGATCGGCGCGGTCGTGCAGCGAGATTTGCGCACCATTTTGATGGCCATTGCCAGCGTTATTGCCGTCGTTGCCGGCGCCTTGGGAGTACACGAGGCAACATTCTCGATGGGTTCCATAGGCGCTCTGTTAAGAGACACTTCCCTATTCACGCGTCCTGGAACTCTGGTCTTTCTGCTCGCGGTGATTGGAATGGGGGCAGGCTCTATATACGCAGCCATTTCACAGAAAAAGAGCATTACTGCTATTATTATAATCGCCGCGGCCGGTGTGGCGTCTCTCGTTCTGATTTGCACCGATGTCTTCGGTTATATGCTGCCTGATCCACGCGTTTCTCTGCCCATTGCGCTTGGACGAGGCGACAGCCAAAGTCCCTACTATGAAAAGGAGATCTCCGTCGTCAACAAAGGCGGTCGAACTCTCTTGCTCGGTTCGGCTCGAAATACCGCCAAGAACGTTTTCACCTATTCGCTTGAACGCAAAATAGGCGCCAATTCATGGAAAGACGTAACTACGCCATATGTGCTCGAAATGCACAGGATGCCACCGCAGCATTTTAACACTGAATTGAGCAATGTTCTTTCCACGGTACTGATCAGACCCAAGACGGAGGCTAGATTTATTTACCACCTCCCTCCAGGAGAATACAGGCTTTCGCTGACTTCGGCGCATTTCCCCGACAAGGCTGTGGACCGTTCCTTCGAGTTGGATGACTTCAAGCCTGTGGAAGCTCTTCTGCCGGGCGACGAGCAAAGGGAAGACAACGATAGTGCTCCCAGCGTCGATTCAGAGGCCCTGGTAAGTGAAGACGGCATAGAAATCGAATTGAACGGACTGATAGCAGTTCCAGGAAAAGAGCCTAAGTTTCTTATAATAGTCCGTGTCCCTGGCCAACCCCAGCAGCGGCACGATGTGTCAAGCGGAGAGACTTTTTACGACGACTGGTTTGTTAGTGAGTACAGCCTGGTGCATAACACGGCGACGATAACCAACAAAGACAAAAGCCTGATTCTAAGACGTAACGAACAGGTTTCGTTGAGCGAGGCTTTCTGACAGTTTTCGGCATCTTCGCCGACAATCAACTTAGAGGCCCTGAAAGAGCATCTTTCTCTGAAATTATTGTACAGAACACAATTAATCATCTGCATGCAAACACCCTTTTGACAGACAGCGCATGTCTTGTTAGTATTCTTTGTGTTGTGCAGTGCCGGTTTGTTGAACGAGGGAGTTTTAATGAGAGTAGTCAGCGTCGAGAATCTGAAAGAAGGAGATGTCGTTGGGCGGTGCATCACTGGCGATGACGGCAGAATTCTGCTTAATGCCGATATTGAACTCACTGCAAGATACATACAAGCTCTGAAGAACAAGGGCTACGACCGGGTTTATATTAGGGATACCGATTCGGAGGTCGATGTAGCTCCTGACGAAGACCTGGATCCTCAGCTTCGTGCGCAGGCAGCGCTGAGTTTGCGAAAGACATTCGAATCCATTAAAGAAGTAATAGGCACGCTACGGCAACAATCTTTCGACAAGATAAAAGACGCTTGTTCGTCTGAAGCCGTGCAGGTGTTGGCCGGAAAAGGCTCTCCAATAGCGAAATTGCAGAAGGATGTTCTTTCAATACTGGACGAGGTACTGTCGCG
>SDBV01011593.1_pt1 | contig 11406 bp, 5 predicted proteins | sample 2277081 | NCBI WGS metagenome assembly SDBV01 (sample SAMN10402039, study PRJNA504765) | marine sediment metagenome | isolation source: marine sediment core GS10_PC15, 223 cmbsf | place: Arctic Ocean: Southern Knipovich Ridge | collected 2010
GTTGGAATCTCTTTTGAAAATAAGCTGACCGTGTTATACAGAAGGGACTTCCTTCTCCCCACGGCAGTTAGGTCCTTGGGTGTTTGTACGCATTCACTTCAAAACAAGGGGCGTGGCTCCCTTCCCTTCGGGGTGGGGAGCTTTTTTGTGTCCAAGGGCCAGTAGGGCAACGTCAGTGTATACTAATGGTAGAGATGCTTTGACATCCGCCCTGCGTTTGTTGGCATCTTCACCATACAAAGGGGTGGACAATGCCAAGGAAACGAAACAAACGAGCCAAGAAGAATCGTCCCTCTGATCTCGCCAGTGCAGAATCAACAGCTAAAAAGCTCCAATCACTTCTCATTCAGCCAGAGATCTGGGGATACATGCGTGCAGGCATGTTCAAGGGTCTACGTGAGAAGCTACTGAAGATCGACTACAACACGATTCGAAACGTTGTGGACAAGGTACCGTTGGTAGGAGCCGTGATTCAGACTCGTGTGGATCAGGTGATGAAGTACGCCAAGTACGCCATGGAGAAGGGTGATACAGGTTACGAGTTCTACCTGAAAGACAGGGCACTGCGGGGGAAGAAGAGAAAAGCCTCTGATGAAAAGATGTTCTTCCAGTTGGCTGACTTCATAGATCAGACCGGTATTGAATATGACTCGCAGCGGGAAGATGACTTCGCCGATTATCTAGATCTAATTACCAGAGAGACATTGACCATCGACCAGATAGCGACAGAGCTACAGCGGAACCGGAAAGGTGAGGTGGTGGCGTTTTTCGCACTTGATGGAGCAACAATCAAGCGAGTAGATCCAGATCTATTCGAAGGTGGATCTCTAGATGAGGTTGGACCAAACCAGGTCACCAAAGATACGCGATTTGCACAGATGGTGGAATCCAAAATCACTAACACGTACACTGATGAGGATCTACTTTTTGACTACAAGAACAAGAGAGCTGATCTCCGTTTCCGGGGATTCGGGTACAGTTCAGTAGAAATGTGTATTGATGTGATTACCACGCTTCTCTTTGGCTACAACTACCTGAGAGATCAATTGATGAGAGACAGGGTGCCAAAGGGATTCATTCAGGTCATGGGTGATGTTGGTAGGGACCAGCTTGACGCCATACGAGAGTACTGGTACGCGGCAATGAGTGGAGCTGGTGGCTCGTGGAATATCCCGATTGTACCGAGTGGCAAGGATGGGGTTGGTATCGACTGGAAGAACATCCAATCCAACAACAGGGAGATGGAATATCACAAACTGATGATGTTCCTCTCTAGCACAATCGGAGCTGTGTTTGGAATGGATATGGCGGAAATGGGCATAAAAACGGATGATAGTAAATCTCTGATTGGTGGTGTCAGCGTAGAGCCTAGAATTGAGAGTTCAAAGAATCGTGGACTTGGCGCTATCCTGTCGTTCATAGAGCAGCACGTCAACAAGATCATTCGTAAGGTCAATGAGGATTACAAGTTCAGGTTCGTTGGTCTAGAACGTGAGGATGAAGCGAAGCTGTCAGAGCTTCGGAAGAAGAATGTTGGGACCTATTTGACAGTCAATGAGATCCGTGAGGCTGAAGGTGAAGAGCCTTTGAAAGACGCCTATGCCGATGTGGTACTCAATCCTCAAGCGGTTCAGATCTACAACGCTGACAAGATAGCAGAGCAACAGGCAGAGATGGGTAGCGGACCTGGTGAAGAGGGTGCAGAAGGGGAAGGTGGCTTTGGCGAAGGTGAAGAAGGCGCTCCAGGCGAAGGTGAGGAAGAGCCTGAAGGTGCTGAGGTTGATTGGGAATCTCTTTTCTCAAAAGCTGTCAAGGATGGCGAAGACGTGAAGGTGTTCATAGAGTGACCGCACTAGAGATTGTGAACAAAGTGTTCTTCCAATGGTTTTGTGTTCGATTGGCCAAGGTAATGAAGAACGAAAAGATCATTGAGTGGCGATTGCTTCGTTGGATTCACCCATTATCAGGATGGGATAGGGATTACGTTTGGATCAAGAAGGTTACTCAGTGATGGTACTCGGTAAATCTAGAAAGATGGCCATCGGTACGGTCTCACGTGGACGCAAAAAGGTCGCAGAGGGACGGTGGGTACCAGTACCGAAGGGTGAGAAGAAGGTTGTCCATCCAGACAATCCGAATGTGAAGAAGTTCCCAGCATACAAAGAGATCAAGAATGCATTGGATGAGGTGAAGCAAGCGTTCCCGGTACTGAAAGATATCCGATTGAATAGTATGCCGTTGGGCAGTCATTCAATGGCGATCAGTGGTGGACGTACATCGATCATTTTCAATGAAGATGTGATGGGTGATCCAGAGTTCCTTGCTAGACGCAAAGAGGAATGGACTGGATTGATTGTAGATCCATCAGCACGGGGTACGGTGATCCATGAACTTGGGCATGTGTTGTATCATTTTGTTGAAGAGAAGATTGGCTTTGAACAAGCCATGGAGATAATGTACCGACACGCGGATTGGGGTCCAGCTGAAGCCGGTAACAAAATGAACGTTGTCAGAGCAGACTCTCCATCAGTTTACGGTCAAGAGGATTTCGCTGAGTTTGTTGCAGAGACGTTTTCCGCATTCTATCTAGGACATATGGCGGCTGGTGACTTCAGGAAAGAAGAGTCCATGAAGGTTTCACGGGATCTATGGAAAGAGTTGTTGGATACAGCTGGGTTTGAGTATCCAAAGTCTAAGCTAGAGAAGGCAATGGAGTACAAGACAAAGACTCTGACAAACGGCTGTCACATATCAGCGGATCACAAAGCCACCATTGGCGACCGCCCAGCCATGAAGCACAACGGCAAGAAGATCACCATGTGTCGCTACGTCTATGCCAAGGCTCACAACTGCAGTGTTGAATCTCTAGAAGGTAAGGAGATCCTACACAGTTGCGACAACCCAAAGTGCATCAATCCAAAACATCTCCACCTTGGGAGTCATGAGGCGAATATGAAGGATATGGCGAAGAAGGGCAGAAGCCGGAATCAACACACTGTTGGTAAGAAGGTCAGTCGGAAGCTGGAGAAGGGACGGCGGATGCAGATTGGTGCGACCAGCGCTGATGGTGAACGGAAAAAAGTTGCTGAAGGAAAATGGGTACCAATACCAAAAGGTCATGAGAAGAAAGACAGATTGGTTCCAGGTGCACAGACGACGGATCGTCAAGAGATCATTGACTCTCTTCCAGCTGAAGGTACCTACGAGAAAGGTAAAGAGAAGATCGGGATGGCCGGTGAGTTGGAAATGCGGGCATACAAGATCGATGGTCCATTGTATCGTGGTGTTACTCTAGAAGACTACAAGCGTATTGTGAAACAGGGCTATATAGACACGGATATGCGTGGCGCAATCTCAGAGCATGAAGGGATGAATATGGCAACTCACCGAGACACAGCGGTTGAGTACATTCCAAATGATGATAAAGGTGTTGTGATGGCGTTTGATGTAAGTAAGATCAAAGTGTGGGGAATCAGAGCAGATGATTATCCACGGACGAGTGACCGAATCCCAATCAGTGCGATCATTGCGGTTTCTGGTGTGATGGATAAGAAGGGTGAGAAAGATAAGTACGACGATAAGATGGCAAAGAACCGTGCGGCGTTTAGTCTAGAGTTGTTGGAGCATGCTAAGAAGAAGGGTGATGACAAAGCGGTCAAAGAGTGGGAAGCAGATATCGTGAAGCAATTGGAAAGGCGGTTTCCAGGTGAGAAAGCCAGACAGGAGAGATTGCTTCAAGAGGCTACAGACGACAAGGCTCTCAGAGCATCGGTACATGAAAACTATCCAACAGCATTTGAGAAGTCTCTTCAGAAAGCAGCGCACAAGCTCCAAGGTCACATGAAGTTCCACGGTCTAGAGATTAGTATCGAGAACCGCAAGGGCAGCTATCGTCATTGGAAGGATGAACAAGGTAACGAGGGTAAGACGTTCATGAAGTTTGCCTACGGTTACATTTTGCATCTTCCTGGTGGCGAGACCACAGAAGGCACAGATGGCGATGCAGTGGACGTGTACATTGGCCCAGACAAAGACTCACGCAAGGTGTTCGTGGTTCATCAGAACGTGCCAGAGACGGGAGCCTACGACGAGGATAAGTGCATGATTCGATTTAACACAGCGAAGGCAGCGAAGAAAGCCTACCTTGGTCAGTATGATGACCCGAAGTTCTTTGGTAGCATGGATGAGTTTGATATAGACACGTTCGCAGATAAGGTGAAACGCAAGAAGAAGATGATCAAGGCCGGGAGGTCACATATGTTGGTTTTGAATAAAGGTAAGAAGATGGCTGTTGGTACTCATTCTAAAGGTCGGGTGAAGATCGCCGAAGGCAAGTGGAGAGATGAGCCAAAAGGTGGTTCACTAGAAAAGAAGGTCACACAGGCTAAGGAGCTTGGAAGGCTGGCATTTGAATCTGGAAAGACAGCGACTCCGGCACATGACCCAAAGCTGATGGAGCTGTTGGAAGGACTTCCTGTTGGTGGAGGTGGAGCACAGATCATGGAAGCGTGGTCTAAGGAGTGGCACAAGCTCAACACACAGAAATCTCTAGAAGACACAGGGCCGGGACTGCAGCTCTACAACGTGGAGCTATTGTCACCGTCAGAGTTTAAGAAGTCTCAGGTAGAGAAAACGAGAGAGACGAAACGGTTCGAAGAAGAAGACGATGCAAATGCTCTAGCAAATGCACGTGCAATTATGAAGGATGCCGAGAGGTATGTAGGTGCGAAGAAAGGTGCAAAGCGTGTGGTGAAAACTCAGCAGGAGTACATGGAAATTACCCATGCACGATTGCGAGAGTTGGAAGCACTTGCATTAGAGAAATCAACGGAGGGTGGATCGATGATGGTATTGGGAAAGGCCAAAGGGAAGAAAGCTGCGGTTGGTGACCGTTCTGTACATGGCGGAAAGAAAGTAGTTAAGACAGCCAATGGTTGGAAGCCTGTAGGGAAAGAGTCTGGGGAAAAGATCAATGGTGAAGAGATGGTTGATGAGATCATTGATGACTACAGCGACAAGATCATAGCAGTTTTGAAGAAGAAAGGAATTGAAGCGGACATGATGTTTAAGTATAAAGGTGGCCAGCCATCAGTAGTGTTCAAAACTGATCAAGGCTCCATCCGCTTCTTCGTTGATCCCAATAACAATGTCGGTTTCAGCGTTGATGGAATTGGTACTGGTGGAGGTATCCGTTCAATTGATAGAGTAATGCAACTAGTCAAACAGTTTGGAACGAAGAAGAAATTGAAGAAGTCTAGAGGGAAGAAAGCTGCTGTTGGTACACATGCTACCCATGGTGGTAAGAAGATGGTGAAGGTTATGGCGCACAAGATTAAGTAGACTGGAGGAAGAGTATGAGTGATTATTGTAGTCCAGGTGTTGAGTTCTATCCAGAAGCAGAGCAGGGCTGGCAATGCCCAGAGTGCAAGACGATCTATTCACCATCGGTGATGTTATGTCCCTGTTGCGCAGTGGTGAAATTCGTACCGGGAAATACTGATTGGCCGTATCCAGGGAGTGATCCGGCAACGAATCCTCCAGATACAGGAGATCCAATTCTTCCCGCACCATACACTGTAATATTTGATAGTGCTGGGAACAGCATAAAAGAGTTGAGGAAACGAGTAGAGGACGTGGATGACGGTCGGTGATTGGAAGGTAGAGTGAAGTACAAGCGTGGGCTGAAACAACAGAAGAGAGATCCACGGATTGGGCGATGGCTGAAGAGATACAGGGCCAAGAGAACGTGTCGGTTCGAGGAAATAGAAAGATTGAAAGACAGCGCAACGAATGAACTTATGGATGCAATCTTTGGTGAGGAACAGAAATGAAATTAGTTCTAGAGAAAGGTCGTAAAGGACTCCCAGACGGAACTATCCGGACCTATGGTGGTAAGAAGTTCAAGAAGATCGCCGGGAAATGGGAATATCTTGCTGAGAAACACGGCACTACGATTACAGAGCGTAAGACAGTCACACGGAATGATCAGGTTGAGAAAGAGCTAGAGCTGATAGTCGGCAAGCTTCCTTCTAGAGAATACATCGAACAGGAGATCATGAAGAAGGTCCGTGCAGAGTTTCCCTCCGGCCTTCCAGATCATCCGAAGAAGATCCTTGCAGGGCTTGGTCTCAATTCGTTCAAGGATCTGGCGAGTGTTGCCCAAGGTGGATATGGTCAACACGAAAATTGGGCCTCTCTTGGTACCACACTGTCTCAAGCCTTTGGTGAATATCAGTTTTCAATGACGGTGACGGCTGAGGAAAGTAATGCATGGTCTCAACTCAGTCAGTTCTATGCGGATATGAATCGTGTGACCAATCTAAGTGATCCAAGATTCACAGGACAGATTGCACTTGGTGGACAATATTCTAGAGCAGGTGGGTTGTTGGTAACATATCGAATGAATATGGGACCACACTTTGACTCTATTCCTGCCGTTACTATTCCATATGACAAACTTGAGGAATGGGCAGAGGCTTGGTATCCAGATACAAAGCAACGGCGAAGTTTCTTAACTGCTATCAAGAAGAAGGATTATTACAAGAAGTGGACTCTAGAGCATGATCCAGAGATCAAGGCAGCGATGTCTGACTTCCAGAAGATGACAGGATTCACAGTTAAAGCGGAGTCGCACAGGAGTGGTAGACAGGTTCAATTGAAAGCCACATACATCAAGAAGCTTACCAAGGTATTTGGGACATTGAAGGCTGGCCTAGATATGAAGAAGTTCGTTCCAAGAGACGGGATGACACTGGGAGTTCGGGTGACTGGAGCAGGGAAGACCTATGCTGGTTTCTACATGGAGAATGAGAAGACAATCAACATTGCTCCATCCAAGCCGGGAACCATTGGACATGAGGTTGGACACTATCTGTGGTACCGTGGTGGAAAAGCTCTAGAAGATGAGTTTATGGATTGGGCTACGGATTCTGGACTATTGGATCGCATTCGGAAAACTACTAGATTCAAAATGTCAGAGGCGGAACGTGAACAACATATTAATCACACATTCAATGCGGGTACGAAGAATGCGGTAGCGATGCTGACTGATCGTACAGGGAAAGATCCAGATAATAAGTACACTCTTTCTGAGACAGCTAGAAATGGACTGCAAACATTAACCAACATAATGAGACAGCGAATGGTTGACGATCCAAAAAATACATTAGGGTTGTTTGGCATGTCTCCTGTTAAGACAATGACTACGTATACGAACGGTAAGGTGTGGGGTTTGGTCGATAATGCTCAAGCCAAAGGGATGTTTCCGGGAGAAGATCCTCAATCATTGAAAGATCAACTTATTGCGCTGACCAACAATATGAATAAGCTAGATGAGTTCAGTCGAACATCATTGGATGATGCAATGCGATCCATGATTCAAGACGCACGAGCTGGGACAAGAGATCAGGCTAGAGAGTACTTTCAGCAGAAGCCCGGTTATTGGGAAGAGCCGACTGAGATCTTTGCTAGAACCTTTCGCAACTACATCGCAATGAAAGCGGGACGAGAGATCTATGAGAAATCAACTGATGAACGAAGGGCACACCCAAAGCAATTCGCTGATGCGCTCGGTTGGGGATTCCCGGAAGTAGATCCGACTCAAGAGATGCTAGACTATGACAACGGCGCTCTCCAGAAGTTGTTGAAGAAACACCTTGGAGAAAGGACGATAAAATCTATGATGACAATGATGATGGAATTGAACAAAGGCCGCAAAGCCGATCCCGAAGGCATGGTCAAGAAGATGGGGAAGTACTGGTACAAGAAGGTCGGTAAGAAGTGGATCTATCAAGGCCAAGGTGCGAAACCTGGTGAGTTCAAGTTTCGACGCAAGGTTCCAAGCATGGTCAGTAAGCTGGCTGTTGGGACCGAGGTTGAGGTGAAGGGCAAGTTAGGTGAGATCACTGCAGTTGAAGGTGAGTGGCTGACCGTGCGTTATGCTGATGGGTCTGGTACGGCTACTGTCAAATCAGCGTTGATAACGAAAGTCGTTGGGAACGATAATCCAAAGGCCGTGGACAAATCGATCACTGAAGCGACTCCCGACAACCGAGCGTCTAAGGTAGCTGAGATCATTGGTGCTGACTTGAAAGAGGAAGTGGTGATTGATACTGGTCCCTACACATTCACTCCCACTGACAGAGAGCTGATGCGTGCTACTGATGTACCGGCTATGGCCAAAGACTACACTGCGGTGCTGTCGAGCAAAGTGGAGTTGGTGAGTGCCAAAGACATTCTGACCAAACCACGACCGAGCTTCATTCCAGAGATCAGCGATGATTATTTCAGTCACTCTCTCAATAGGCTAGAAGGCGTGAAGATCGGTGAGAATGAATATGCCATTGATGTTGGTAGAACTATTGATAAACGAGACATAAAGTTAGCTGTGGTGAATGGTGCTGTGTTGGCGGCTACACAAGACTACTATATGAAGAGACAGAAGGCTGCTTACATGCAGCGATGGGAAGAAGGGAGAGCGAAGTTAGTAGCTACAATTCCTGCATTGGAACAGAAGATAGCAGATGCGCGTGTTCAAGGTGGTGACACTTATAAGTTTGAGCACATGTTGGAACTAGCAAAAGAAATTGAGAAGATGAAGAAACCGAAGGGAGTACTCGGAAAGCGCATAGCCGGTAAACCACCAAGAATGATAGGTGCCAAACGAGCCACGTACAGTCACATGAATCTGATTAGAGAGTTTCACCCGGAAACGGGGAGAGACCGTAGTAAGATGTGGGAGATCCACAGAACCTATGTGGAGGATCTAGGTCAAAAACTGTTGGATGCAGCAGCACAGTTTGAGGAGGATCTAGGCGCATATTCCAAGGGTGAAGAGACGAGCTATGGTGACAAGGGAACCAAAGACAATCTGTTGGCGTCTCATGGTGTGAAGGTCAAACGGCAGAATGGAGATGAGATCAGCGATGCTGAAATCAAGCAGCTTTCAGATTCTCTTGATCAGGTCTACGCAGTATTGGGTGACAGATCCAATATGTCTAGAAACTGGGGATTGAAAATCTCTCACTCTGGTGATGTTGGAATGCATGCAAGGAAGGCAGCAGGTTTGTTCTTTCCAGCTTTCAAAGCAATAGGAGTTTCTTATGCTGGAGACAGTGCATTGACTCTAGCACACGAGTTCACACATTTCATGGATTACAAAATCGGTGGTGACAATTACTTTCACTACAGTTCTGATGATCCTACATCTTCGGCTGGCAAGATCGCCCAAGCCATTATCAAGAACACAGGTCCTATGCCGGGATATTGGGGACGATCATGTGAGTGCTTTGCCAGGGGTGTAGAGGCTTATGCAGCGTACAAGATGGGGAACGATCCTACGACGGTGCACTCGGAGCACATGCCATCCAGAGAGGTGTTGGTGGAACAAGTCTTCCCATTGGTAGAGCAGTTTCTATCAGAGAATGCAGAGGCTCTGAAGTCGGTTTACTCTAGAACAAAGATGACGATGGGGTTGAGCAAAAGCTATTACAGTCGATTGGCCGACCATCTCAAAGAGCGTGGTAAGTACGTTGAAGGGATGGACATGGATACTGATATCGTTGAGTTGCATCTCGGTATCACAGAAGAGATGGAACATACTGATGATGTTGCCGTGGCAGAGCAGATTGCTCTAGATCATTTGGTGGAAGATCCCTATTACTATTCCAAGCTGGCAGGGATGGAAATGGGAAAGGCGTATGGTGACGATGAAGATGACGACGAGGATGATGAAGACGATTTGGACAAGGAGATTGAGAAGGAACGGCGCAACGAAGAGAACAAGGACAAGAATGAGAAGGCGAAGTTGTTGAAGGCGAAAGGCCGAAAGGAAACAGATCAGTACAAATTGCTTATACATCAGGCAGGTGGTTTGAAAAAAGTGACTAGTCTCGTTGCAAAGACCTTGATTGGAGTCAACAATTATGACCGTGATGAGGCAATGGACCAAGCACTGCTTTTGATGACTGGTACTGATGAGGATCAAAAGGGGAAGCTTCATCCAGAGACGGTCAAGGCATATGAGGCTATTCGGTATGAGAAATCCATGCCAACAATGATGATGAAAGCCAAAGCGTATCCCATGAACACCATTCGAACATGGAAGAGTGGAAAGAAGATGAAGAAGACTCCTCAAGGATGGGTAGAGGTCACTGGTGGCAAGACGGACCAGGAGCGCGGTGCTGAAGAGACTAAGAAGGAAGGGGCACAGAAGGAAGCTCAGAAGAAGCGTGATCCAAAGGAAACGGCTGTGGCGGCGGATAACTTCAAGGGCTACCATGCTCGGATGAAAGAGAAGTATGGCACTGACAAGCTACAGAGTAAGATGACTGGTGCTGAGAAAACGAAGTACAATAAGCTGCAGGATGACGTGTCAGGGAAGACACTGGAGAAAAAGAAGCTAGACGGTTCTAAGGAGATGCTGTCCGCGTTGAACAGCGTGGCCAATACGAAGAAGCCGGTGTTCATGGATGATTTGACGGGCAAGAAGAAAGCGGCGTTCAATGAATTGACCAAGGAAGGACTGATCACGTGGCGGCACATGGGATCTGATGAGTATCGAGCTGAGTTGACTGAGGCTGGAATCTCTGCCATGGATGGGGCGGCTGCGTTGAAGCAACAGGGGAGTCGAGAGGAGAAAGCCCAGAAGGAATCTCTTGTGAGTGCTGTTCAGAGCTGGGTCGAGGGAGCTGCAGTCAAGGATCTGCGAGACACCGTTAGGAAGATAGACTCCGGATCAAAACGTATTCCCAAAGAACAGAAAGAGTATCTAGAACCACTGTTGGATGCTGTTGAGGATCTGTCTTTCAAAGCCGTGTATCGTGGCACGAGAAATCCAAAATGGCTAGAAGTAGAACCAGGAGATGAAGTTGATCTTGGGTTGGCGTCATTTTCTAAGGTGAAGAGAACGGCAGAGTACTTTGCTCGGAAGGGTGGTGAAAAACAAAAAATCATGTTGCAATATATTCCACCACCGATGCAAGGATTAGATGTTGCAAAGATTTCAAAGGGCTTCAAGAGTTGGAGTGCTAGAGATTTGGCTGAAGGAGAGAAAGAAGTTATTCTTCGGTCTCCAAAGGTTGTTGTCAAAGGGGTGACAAAAAAGGGAGCTATTACAGTGATCGAAATAGGTTCAGCGGGTATGTCAAAATCAAAGCGAGAGGAGAAGAAAGCGAAAAAGGCACTGTTAGAAGAATTGTACCGAGACTTCGATACACCAATAAGAGGGGAGACAAAGAAAGAGAAGAAGTCTAGCAAAAAACAGGAGAAATAATGAGACCATATGAATGGATAACAATTGCAATTCACGAGTGTGAAGACATCACGGAGGTGTATCAGAAGTACAAGGCGTTCAAGAAGGCAACCGGTTCAACAATGTTGTTGGAATCGTTTAAGAGGGCAGTTAGG
>SDBV01011595.1_pt1 | contig 11405 bp, 9 predicted proteins | sample 2277081 | NCBI WGS metagenome assembly SDBV01 (sample SAMN10402039, study PRJNA504765) | marine sediment metagenome | isolation source: marine sediment core GS10_PC15, 223 cmbsf | place: Arctic Ocean: Southern Knipovich Ridge | collected 2010
AATCCGCCGCCGTGGAGATGACCTTCTGAACTGAGAAGATCCCGCCGCCGAGGTTCTCATACCAGGCGATCTTGTCGTCGTCCACTGAAGCCGACAGGACGTCGGCGTCCCCATCCCCATCCAGGTCCACCGCCCGAACACACGCGGCGCCTGCAGATGAAAGCGAGATGCCCTGCTGTGGACCGAACGCTGTGTCCGCATCCAGCAGAACCCTCGGTTCAAGCTGCTCGAACAGCGGCCGGACGGCCGAAATGCTCAAATTGCCACGTCCCATGGAAGGGCCTCCGTTGGCAGGTCTGGTAAGGCTTACCTGATAACAGATGTAACTTATTGCCCGGACGGGGATCTGCAACTTGCCCAACGCCCCTGCCCTCCGCCCAGACCCCCAATCAGTATATCATGATTTCCTCAAGTTCCAAGCCCCTTTGTTCCGAGGGCATCGGCCGGCGAGCAACGTTGGATGTTCTATGTAAACGCGTGGGTGCAAGCGCCCGGCCTACGGCTGATGCACAGAACCAAACGCGTTGGTGTATTGCACGCACCCTAGGGAGCCAGCAGCGCTAGCAAATTCTCAGTAGGTCTTCGCCGTATGGTAGCTGGACGATGCGGCGGCGGCCGCCAACGGATGTAACCATCTCGACGAGCGGTGTCTGCGAGGCCGCAAGGATGTGTCCGATGACGGCGGCCATGGTGTACAGCCGCTGGCGGGAAACGAGTGGCTCGCCCGTGTCTGGGACGTCGAAGCGACGAGGAGTCAGAAAGGCAAAGCGGAACGCTGGATGCCTCCCCAGGCCGGCGATCTGGTTTGATCTTGCGGCACGAGTTGCGGCACGGGGTCGACTTCTGTTACGACCCCGCCGCGTCAAGATACGTCCCGGTGGCCGAAAGCAAACTTGCAGTACCGGCGGGCACCTGTTCCATAAAGCCAAGGAATGTCTTCAGTGTCTGCCCGGCTGCGATGATGTATTCCTTTCGCCCGGTGTGTCGCCCAAGGCGGGCCAGCAGCCGCGCCGCAACGGCATTGCCGGCGGGCGTCGCCGAGTCGAACGGATCCTTGGTCCGCAAGAGCAGCTCCTCGTGATCTGCGGCGGAGAAGAAGAATCCACCGCCGACTGAATCGCCATAGTACTTCTGCATGTCTTGTGCAATCCGCTGAGCCTGCCCTAACCAGCGTTTGTCTCCATTCGCCTCGTAGACATCGATAAGTGCGTCGGCGAGGAATGCGTAATCGTCCAGATAGGCGTCGAGTTTTGCTTGGCCGCTGCGGAATGTCCGCAGGAGCCTTCCTTTGGCCTGCATGCGATTCAGGATGAAGTTCGCGGCCTTTTCGGCTGCCGCAACGTAGCGTGGTTCTTTGAGATGTTGCCCGCCATAGGCCAGGCTGCCGATCATCAGGGCGTTCCAGTTTACCAGCACCTTGTCGTCCAGGTGTGGCCGGATGCGCAGGTTCCGCCGCGCCAGCAGCTTTCGTCGCCCCGCCGCCAAGCGATCGGACAGCCCCGCTGGGATCGGATCGCGCAGGTAGAGGATATTCGTCTCTAACTTGTTGCCCGTGGCCTCGTCACGGAAGTTTCCTTGATCCGTCACGCCGTAGACGTTGCAGAACACCTCGCCTTCCTCGGCGCCGAGGATCTCCAGGATTTCCTTCCTGCTCCAGAGGTAGAATTTCCCCTCCTCGCCTTCACTGTCTGCATCGAGGGCGGAATAAAACACGCCGCTCTCATGGGCCATCTCCTGCAGGATCCACTCATAGACTTCAATTGCCACCTGCTTGTATCTCTCGTCGCCAGTCAGCAGCCAGCCATCGACGTACGCTCGGGCGATCAGGGCATTGTCGTAGAGCATTTTCTCGAAGTGGGGCAAAAACCACTCGGCGTCCGTGGAATACCGGTGGAAACCTCCGGCGAGATGGTCGCGGATTCCCCCCCGCCCCATCGCATCAAGCGTCGTTGTCGCCATGGTCAGAAGGGCTTTGTCCTTGGTGCGGCGATACTCCTGGAATAGCAGGGCAAGGGTATCGTGCGGGGGGAATTTTGGCGCGCCGCCAAAACCGCCGTGCTCGGGGTCGAACGACCTGCTCAGTGCTTTCGTTGCCCCCAAGAGCAGTTCGTACGAAAGCTGGCCCGAAGACTCGACGCGAGTTGCGGAGGAGTACTGTTTCATCTGCGAGGCAATGCGTTCCGCCTGGGCGTCAACGTCTTTCCGCCGGGTCCGCCACGTTTCGCCCAGGTCTCTCAGAACGGTTTTGAACCCGGGCCGGTTGGAGCTGTCTTCCCGAGGAAAATATGTGCCCGCATACCATGGCTTACCGTCCGGGGTAAGCCACAACGAGTTCGGCCAGCCGCCACTGCCGGTCATAATCTGTGTGGCGAGCATGTATACCTTGTCCACATCAGGTCGCTCTTCGCGATCGACCTTGATGGCAACGTAGTGTTCGTTGAGGATCTCAGCCACGTCCCGGCGGGCGAATGACTCACGCTCCATAACGTGGCACCAATGGCAGGCCGAGTAGCCCACGGACAGGAAGATCGGCTTATCTTCAGCCTTGGCCCTGGCGAGGGCTTCCGGACCCCAAGGATACCAGTCAACGGGGTTGTCGGCGTGCTGCAAGAGGTAGGGGCTGGTCTCGTGGATCAGCCGATTGAGCTCCTTACCGCCATCAGGGGGCAGCTTGGCGATCTGCTCTGGTGTCGGTAAGGGCTTGTCATGGTCAGACACTATCTTCTCTCCCGGCCCATGTCGTGCCGCAAGCCAGACCAACACGGCAATCAGTAAGGTCGCCGCCAGGATGCTTGCTACGGCAATAGTCCGTCGTTTCATCGATTCACTCATCTTACCCGCGGACCACGAATCATCGTCAGCTGTTCCGGCAAGTCAGCCACACACTTATATTCTATGAGCGATCCCGATCCGAAACCTTGCCTTACGTCAAGCCAAGCGACGATTCTGTTGTTTTCTTGGCCGGACATCACGGAGGGGAAACGGCACAGTTGCTTTTCCTCATACTGCGGCGGAGGCGAAAACGATGAAGCAGCAGTTTGCGTGGGCCCGCCCCCGGCGCAGATCTCAAAACGCAAACCGTTCCGTGTGGATTCGCCGCCTTGGCACGTTCATGCTGCGCAGCGCTCGACCGACCGACGCCATCATCACCGGTGGACCGCAGAGGAATACCTGCCCTCGCAACTGTTCGTCAGACAGCACCCGCCCCAGCAGCGGCGCGTCCACGAAGCCCGTCAGCCCTGGCCAACTCTCCTGCTCGGACAGAACGTGGTGGATTCGCAGGTTCATCGGCCCGGCCGCCAAGGCTTCCAACTGCTGGCGATACACGATGTCATCCTCCCGCCGATTGCCCCAGATCAGTGTCACAGGCCGATCATCGCCCGTGGCCGCCATGTGGCGAAGCATGCTTAAGATGGGCGTGATGCCAATGCCCCCAGCGATCATGATCAGCGGCTCGCTCCGCGGCGCCCTGACGAGGTGGCTGAAGAGCCCGTAGGGCCCGTCCACGGTGGCCCAGTTGCCGGCATGAAACTCGCCGATCCTGGCGGTAAAGTCTCCACTGGCCTTGATGGTGAAGCAGATCCGCCGGCCATCCGGCGACGGCGCTGACGAAATCGTAAATGGGTGCTCCTCCGCCGGGAGGCCCCTACCGTGCAACTTGAGGAACGCAAACTGGCCCGGTAAGTGGCGCAATGCCCGTCCTGGACAGGTGGTCAACTCCACCGTCCAGACGTTGTAATTCAACTGCTCGACGGCCGACACTTTGTATCGATTTGCCCGGAGCCTCAGCGGCTTGACTACCTTGACCCAGACGAACAGGCCGGCGTAGGTCGCCGCCACAGCCGTCCACAACACTCGCGGCCAGCCGCCCGCCAAGTCGCTTCCGATGACTAATCCGTGCACCACCACCATCAAGACGGCCGCAAAAACCAGTTGGTGAATGCTCCACCATCCGCGATAAGACAACCCGAGGAATGCAGCCCAGAGGCTCGTGCAGAGCACCACCCACAGAATGCCCAGCAGCGCGGCGCCAAGCAGTTCCCCCCAGCGGCTCCAGGTCAGCATTCCAACAGAATAGACGCCGCTGCTGTAGAGAAACAGCGGGTGCAGTGACGCCAGTACGCCAGCCGATACCCCCAGAAGCTTATGGTACCGAAGCAGACAGTCCAGTCCGAAAACCCGGTCCAACAGCTTCAGGCGGGCGCTGAGCGCGAACTGGAGCATCAGCAGCACGCCGGCCAGTAGGCCCATGACCTTTCCTGCCGTTCGAGCAGCGGCCCGGCCTGTCCCAATGCTCGCCGCATCCTGAATAGGCGCCCAGGCCATTACGCCAAGTAGGGCCACTGCGGTGGCGGCGAGTACCAGGCGCAGAAGTCGGCGCGCGGCTGGCGAGAGACACTGGCAAGTTGGGGCGCTGGGCGTCATTGCTTGTTTTTGGGGCGGAAGTGCCTCAGGATCATGTGGGCGATGGGCAACTTGGCCATCAGAATCAGTATGTCCGCCAGCGTTGACTGCAACAGGACGGCGTCCCAGGTAACTTGGCCTTGCCAATGTTCGATCGAATACCAAGCCATTGTCACGGTCCCCACAACCACCGAAACGGCGTTGAGAACGTAGGCTATCGCCACGGTGCGTGGTGAGTTGAACAGGAACGGCAACACAATCACGCTGACCGCGCCGAATATCACCGGTATCCAATCGAACGCCTCATGCGTGGGAGGGTGGATCCGAAGGTGCAGCAGCAGTCCACCCAGCGAGATCAAGAACAGCCCCAAGATCGGCACACAAACTCCTTTTCGGAACATTTGCCAGCTCCTTTGGCGGCGTGCCCACGGAAGATCTGCTGACACCGGCCGCCCGCGCCGCCTACGGACGAGCCTACAATATCATCTTAGCGGCAGTTGCAAACCGCAAGGGCACGTCGTGGCGCAAAAAGTCATGTGAATAGTTTGCTCTTCTCATTCTCGAAGACGCAAACTGCATATAGTTGTTGATAGACATGGATAGGCACTCGATGTACGTATTACCTTCGAAAGAGGCCTTGTGGTTTGGGTTCAATGCGGGGACAAATACCTGCAAGTTTTAGATGAATGGCTCAAGACGACGAGCACTGTCTCTAAGACGGAAAGGCGGGACAATACGTGGACATCAACTTACGAATCGCGGGCCAAGCCGGCCAGGGAGTCCAGACGGTGGGCAACCTGTTGGTCGGTGCCCTTGCGAACAAAGGTTTGCACGTTTTCGCTACTCAAAGCTACATGTCCAGGATCCGAGGGGGTTTGAACTGGTTCGATATACGAGTTGCGGACAGGGAACTATTTACCGGCCGCCAGACCGCTGATCTGCTCGTCGCGTTGACAGACGATGCCTTGGAAATCCTGGCTGGGCATGTGTGTACCGACGGGCAAGTGTTGTACAACGGCGATAGAATTCCAGAAAGGCCAGCTGCCGCCTCCAGCCTGGCGGCTATCAACTTCACCAAGGCCGCCAAGGATGCAGGCGGGTCGCCCATTATGGCCAATATGGTCGCATCGGGGGCAGTCTACGCTATTGTCGGGTATGATTGTGAGGAGCTCTGCGACCACCTTCGGAATCAGTTCGGTAAGAAGACTCCGGACGCAACTGAGAAGAACATCGCGTGTGTTCGCCATGGGTATAGACTGGCCGGGGAGCACGCCGGAAGAATCAAAGCTCCTTCACCTGCCCACGCCCCTGATTATGTAATTAGCGGGGCTGAGACGATCGGCCTCAGCGCCGCTTGTGCCGGTGTCAAGTTCGCCGCTGCATATCCGATGACGCCCTCCACGGCAACCTTTACTTACCTTGCGCAAAGTTCCGACAAGTACGGGATCGTGGTAGAACAAGCGGAGGACGAGATCGCCGCGGTCAACATGATCTGTGGGGCCGCTTACGCCGGCATCCCGGCAATGACCATGACCAGCGGCGGAGGATTCGCCTTGATGGTCGAGGGACTATCGCTTGCGGGGATCATGGAATTACCAATCGTGATCGTTGTCGCCCAACGTCCCGGACCGGCGACCGGCCTGCCCACTCGCACTGCCCAGCAGGACCTGATGTTCGCCCTTCATGGAGGACATGGAGAGTTTCCCAGGGCCGTCTTTGCCCCGGGAACCCACGAACAATGCTATGAATTGACTCGCCGAGGGCTTGAACTGGCTCACAAATATCAAACCCCTGTAATCATCCTGACGGACCAATTCCTTCAAGACACACGTAAGAATATTGTGCCATTCCAAACCCATTGCAATCCGATCGACCGGTGTGTGGTTAGTGATGCGCCAAGCAGCTATGTCCGATATGCCGTTACCGACGATGGTGTTTCGCCCAGAGCGATTCCGGGCCAAGACGCATTTGTTGTTTGCGACAGCGACGAGCATGACCAGGACGGACATATCAGCGAAGATCTTCGTGTCCATGTGGCGCAACATAGCAAGAGAATGCGGAAGCTGGACGGGCTGAGATCCGAAGCTATTGAGCCGCAACTGTATGGTCCAAGTGACGCTCAAACGCTTCTGCTGTGCTGGGGATCGACTTATGGGCCTTGCAGGGAGGCGGTGGATAGGCTCGGGGCACAGGACAAGTCGGTCGCCATGTTGCATTTCTCGCAGGTCTGGCCGATTCGGACAAGCCAAACTATCAGGGCGATAGAAAGCCACAAACGTATCATTAGCGTCGAGGGAAACAGTACTGCCCAACTGGCATCTTTGCTGAGGGAATCCGGCGTTTCAGGGCAGTGGGGACAGATTCTTCGTTTCGACGGACTTCCATTCACCGCGGATTACATTATTGCAGAATTCTCAAGGATAGACACATAGGCATCAGGAAAGACGAGGCTGATAAAATGGTTAAGGTCATGACCACCGATCTGGGATCAGCGGACACCCATCCGGCCTGGTGTCCGGGATGTGGGGATTTCGCTATTCTCAAGTGCCTCAACGCCGCCATCGAGGAAACGGGGATTGATACTCGTCGCCTTGTGCTGGTATCCGGGATCGGGCAGGCTGCCAAGCTTCCCCATTACCTGGAAAAGCAAGTGAACGTTTTCAACGGCCTGCACGGGCGTGCGCTGCCGGCTGCGACGGGTATCAAGATCGCCAATCACAAACTTGACGTTGTAATCACCAGTGGCGACGGCGACATGTACGGCGAGGGGGGCAACCACCTTCTACATGCGATCCGACGTAATATTGGCGTGAAGGTATTCGTACACAACAACCAGGTCTATGGGCTGACCAAGGGACAGGCCTCGCCGACCTCGGACCAGGGTTTCGTCACCAAGGTCCAGCCTCACGGTGTGATCTCGCTGCCGCTGAACCCACTGGCGATCGCTGTAGTGGAGGAATGCTCGTTTGTGGGACGGTCATTCTCCGGAGCCACCGAACACCTCAAGGGCATGATGTGCCAGGCCCTGCGCCACGACGGCGGTATGGTGCTGCTGGACATTCTCCAGCCATGCGTATCGTTCAACCGGGTCAATACCTACAAGTGGTACAAACAGCGGATCAAGCCCATTGATGAACGTCATGACCCATATGACAAGTCCGCGGCCCTCGAATTGGCCCTCAAGTGGGGCGATGAGATCCCTATTGGCGTGATATACCGCAGCCGTCGGGCAAGCTTTGAGGCAAATCAGCCCGTCTTGGCTGAGCGAAGTCTCGTCGAGCAATATGCTTCCAATGATACTTAAAGCTTCCGGCCGGTGTAGATGCACGGAATGTTTCCACAATCCATCACGGGAGAAACAAAATGAACAAGACCAAGGTGATAACTGCCGGCGCCGCAATTGTTCTGGTGGTTGCCACGACCGCATGGCGGGCCTACTCACACTGCCAGATTCCGTGTGGCATATACGATGATGAGGCCAGGTTCGCAGCAATCGCCGAGCACATCGGGACCATCGGCAAATCGATGCGTAAGATCGAGGAACTCAGCGCTGCGAAGAAGCCCAACCACAATCAACTAATCAGATGGGTCACCAACAAGGAGCACCACGCCGATCTAATTGGCCGGATCGTCACACAGTATTTCATGGCCCAGCGGATCAAGCCGGCCAATCCGGCCGATGGGAAGGCTTACGCGCAATACATTAAGACACTGACGCTTTTGCACCGAATGCTAGTGACGGCGATGAAGGCCAAGCAGACCACGGATATCCAATACGCTACCCAATTGGATAAGTTGCTTGATGAGTTCAGGGATGCATACAGCCACGAGGATCGCCCCGCCAAGACAAGTCCAGAGAAGAAGCCCAAAAGTATAAGACGTAGTTACCGGTGAGTAATGCCACCGGGCGCAGATCCGAAGGACAGGCGATGAGTGCGGGAAAGATTCGTATAGGGATCATCGGGGCCGGCGCTAACGCGAGGCTGCGCCATATCCCGGAGCTTCAAGCCATCGATGGCGTTTCCTGCTTGAAGTCGAAAATCACCCTTGGTTCGCATATGATTTGACCGGACATGATCAACACAACACGTGACATAAACGAGGCGAAATTCGATGACCTGGTGCTCGCCCTGGAGGGCCAATACCTGCGTGGGCAAGAGATCGCCACCATTCAGGTCAACGTTGGGCTGCGGTGCAACCAGACCTGCCGGCACTGCCACCTGGAATGCTCACCTGAACGCACCGAGATGATGGACTGGGGCACGATGTTGGCGGTGAAGGCGGCGGCTTTGCGACCCGACGTTTCGCTGGTGGACATTACCGGCGGGTCTGCGGAACTGAACCCGCATCTGCGGCGCTTCATCGGCCAGTTGCGCGAAGCGGGCGTGAACGTTCAAGTGCGGACCAACCTCACCGTGCTCCTGGAGCGCGGCCAGAAGGACATGATCGACTTCCTGCGCGACCACGGGGTACGGCTGGCGGCTTCCATGCCGTGCTACCTGGAAAAGAATGTGGACGCCCAGCGCGGACGCCACGCCTACGCCCGCAGCATCGAGGTGATTCGCAAGTTGAATGGGGCCGGGTACGGCACCGAGGGGGGGCTTCAACTCAACCTGGTCTGCAACCCGGCCGGACCGTTTCTACCGCCCGATCAGGCCGAGTTGGAGCAGGATTATCGGCGAGAGTTGCGAGACCGCTTTGGGATCAGCTTCAACCATCTGCTGACGATCACCAACATGCCGTTGGGCCGGTTCGCAAGACAATTGAAAGCGGAGGATCGCCAGGCCGAATACATGCGACTGTTGGCCGAGTCGTTCAATCCTGACACCGTGCCCGGCCTGATGTGCCGCCACCAAGTGAGCGTCGGGTGGGACGGCACGCTGTATGACTGCGACTTCAACCTGGCTCTGAACCGCCCGGTAAACCATAGCGCCCCCAATCACATCAGCCTGTTCGATCCGGCCGCACTTCGCTGTCGTCGCATTGTCACCGGGAAGCACTGTCTAGGCTGCACGGCCGGGCATGGGTCCTCCTGCGGAGGTTCGCTGGCATGAACAGACGCGTGGCGACATGAACGATGGAACAGTTGTCTTGCGGCCGGGTATGTGCTGCCCAGCAGTGGAAGCGGATTAGCTCGCGAAGACCTTAACGAGGTGCGTCATGAGACGACAAAGCAAGATCGCGCTGTCGGGATTGGTGGTGGTCATGGGTCTCTTGGCTGTGCTCGGAGGGCATCTCTACCGGACCCAGTTCACGGGCCAGACACAGTTTGATGCTGGGTTGTACGCCGCCGTCACGACCACGCAAGCGGCCCCGTTCTCTTACGACGATTACGCAGCCACGCTGAAGTCATACGTTGATGATAAGGGGATGGTCAACTACCGGAAGATGAAAGAATACCACAAGAAGCTGGACGATTTCCTGATCGCCATGGCTCGTCTGGACCTCAAGACGTACCAGTCCTGGGATGAGCAAGCCAAGATAGCTTTCTGGATCAACGCCTACAATGCGCTGACGCTCAAGGTCATCGTCGATCATTACCCAATCAAGGCCGGCCTATTGTCGGGCTTGGCGCATCCGGCCAACAGCATTCGCCAGATTCCAGGTGTTTGGGACAAGATTCAGTTCCTGGTCATGGGGCAGAAGCTGACGCTCAACCAGATCGAGCACGGCATTGTGCGGGGACAGAACAAGGACCTGATCGAGAAGTATGGCCGATTCTACGAGCCCCGCATTCACGTGGCCCTGGTCTGCGCGGCGATGGGCTGCCCCCGGTTGCGCAACGAGCCCTTCATGGGAGATAGGCTCGATGAGCAACTCGATGATCAGGCCAAGCGGGTCTTCTCGAACTCCACCAAGTTCCGGATCGACCGTGATGCCGGAAAGGTGCACCTGTCCAGAATCTTCAAGTGGTTTGGCGAGGACTTCGTGAAGGGACACAAACCGGACGCCGGTGTTACCTCCGGCGGCAACGACGCCGAGAAGGCGGTGCTGCACTTTATCTCCGGCTACTTACCGACGAAAGATGCGGGGTATCTCAAAACCGGCGAGTACAAGGTGAAGTACCTGGATTATGACTGGACGCTTAACGAGCTACAGACCACCGTCGATGAGCCCCGCTGAGTCGCTGGTACGTGATAGAGATAGGGGAGGCTGAAATGAATGATTCTTTTCACCCGGAAATGATTGTTCAAGACGTTGTAAGAGACCACCGTGGTGAAGCGTGGGTGTTCCGTCGTTTAGGAATTGACCCGAACGATACGTGTACGCTCACCGAGGCTGCCTTGAAGAGGGATTTGCCGATAGGGTTCCTGATGGCGGTATTGAACAAAACCGCCGCAGTGGCGGGAGTCGTCGGGCAAGGTCCTGGGCACAGCATCCAGGCTACGTTCATGAACGCGATCATTGAGTATATCAAGGAACGTCATCACGCATTCTTAAGAAGAGAACTGCCTCCACTGGAACAACTTCTTGATAAGGCGACCAAAGCCCACTGTCGCAGTCACGGCAGCATGCTGGGGGCACTGAAGACGGTCTTCCTGTCCTTCAAGACAAACATCGAGGTGCATCTGCGCATTGAGGAGGAGATTCTCTTCCCGCGGCTGGGCAATATTAAATGGCACACTGCGGACAGACAGTCGCCTGTAGAAGCACCTGGGAAGTCATCGCCCATCAGTGCAATTCAAGAGATGAAACACGAGCATGAGTTGGTGGAATGGGCTTTGAATGAGATGAGGGCACTGACTTGCAACTACACCCCCCCCCACGACGCGTCCGACGCCCTCACTATGCTGTACGAGAGGCTTATTACGGTCGAAGCCGATCTTCAACAGCACATTCATCTGGAAAATGACCTCCTGTGGCCGGTGCAACCGCCAAAACAGGCTCCAGTAGATGGCACCATTACCACAGACCAGGGCGCTGCAGCCGAACTCGAAGAGGTTTTTATATGTCCGCGAGCTAACAAGCCATGCGAGGAGGGCGCGCCTGCCAGATGCAGC
>SDBV01011596.1_pt1 | contig 11403 bp, 22 predicted proteins | sample 2277081 | NCBI WGS metagenome assembly SDBV01 (sample SAMN10402039, study PRJNA504765) | marine sediment metagenome | isolation source: marine sediment core GS10_PC15, 223 cmbsf | place: Arctic Ocean: Southern Knipovich Ridge | collected 2010
GGGTATAACGGATTCAGTTTTACGATATCTATTTATATTTAATCAATTGATCGAATTTATGGTCGATACAGTGGAAGAGATTGATGATCTTAAAAGAATGAATAATGCATTGGTGGAAGAACTTAGAATTATTAAAAATAAACCATTTGAAATTATAGATAAATTGTTACTTGGACTACAGAATTCAATTGGTAATGGCGTACATTTCACAGAAGGAACTTATTGTTTAGTGCATGAGGATTTAAAATGCCCACCAAGAGGATCGATCGATAGACGAAATTGTGATCGTATTGATGATATTGATTATACCAGTTCATCTCTTACAGATGGAATAAAACTGATAAACCATTTAAAACAAAAATTTAAATTTTTAATTTGATGTATTAGATCGATCTTCTATTTATATTTAATCAATTCTTTGAATTTGAAGATGATGATTAATTCATTTCTTCAAAAGGTATTTTATACTAAATGATATCGCTAATATCATGGCTCGTAACAAAGAAATAAAATTGTTTTCTGATCCCTCGTCACCAATTATCCAAATACCAGATTCTATAGATTTAGAACAACTCGTAATCCCAGTAGAACAAGGATCTAAGATAATTTGTGAAATGTCACCAGGGGATGTGAAAATAGATGAATTTGTAACCTTGCTCAGTGAAATGTCAAAACATGGTTATTCAAAATTTGAAATTTATACCAATTTTGGCGGAGTGCTATCATTAGAATTCATTAGATCGATCGAATGATTGATTGATCGACTAATCATTATTACACTAAATATATAAATTAAGTAGTTCAATAAAAATTAAATGTCTGGTGGAAGTTATGACCATGTTCAATTTAAACTCCAAGAACGAGAAATATTGGGTGATTACGAAAAAGAAATCTTAAATGATTTAAGAGAAAATGATGCAGGGGATATAGCGAACAGATTGACAATAATATTTGATGAATTAGAATCAATTGGTAATGTGATTCATGGTTTAGATTGGTATCTAAGTGGGGATACAAGTAAAACTAGTTTTTTAGAAAAATTAAATGAACATAGAAAGAAGTATCGATCACCTAATTCATAATTTCGATCGATCTTCTACCCCAATTTTTTACTTTCGATGACCTCTCTTTCAGTTATAGGGCAAAATAAAAAAACTATAGTTGTTATATTATATTATGGTTAGTTTTGATTTTGGTCATCTTTATACTAAGATGGATGAATTAAGTTCTTCATTTGTGAATGAGGTAGAAGGAATAAAATCTGAGATTTCTGGTGCAAAAAATAAATTAGATCGAATTGCAATTAAATTAATAATTAGTAATGTTTGTTCTTCAGCATTGGTTCAAGCACTAGAAGTGATTTCGCGATTTCCAGACGTAAAATATATGAAATATATTGATGATATTTTATGGATGATAGTTGATCACATTCAAGACTGTCCAAATCGAGGAAACGCAATATTGTCTTCTGTCTATCCAGAAATCCAATCAAATTATATTACTGTAACTCCTTCAACATTATCTAGAGTGCTAAAAACAATTATATACTATCCCGACCCTTCTAAATGTGACTCAATCAATACACTACTACAATATTTATTCGAACACATAAAAGTGTGTGTCAAGTGAGATGCTTGTAACCACGAGCCTGTAATTAATTATTAAAAATTAATCGATCGGTTAAATTCATTTATACAATAAGGATTTATACTTAATTTTGGAATATTGTTTATGGTCAATACAGACGAAGAGATCAATGATCTAAAAAGAGTCAATAACGCATTGATGGAAGAACTTAGAATTATTAAAAATAAACCATTTGATATTTTAGATAAATTATTACTTAATCTAAAGAATTCACTAGGTAATGGTGTTTTTAGTTCAGAAGGCACATATTGTTTGGTGCATGAAGAATTAAAATGTATAGATGGTCCAACCAATGAAAACAGAAGCTGCCGACCAACCGAAGATTTTATTGAAGATATTGACCATCAAAGTTCATCACTTACTGATGGAATAAAAATATTAAACCATTTACGGAAAAAATTTGAAGTTTCCATTATGTGTAACGATATTCGATAGATCGATTAAAGATGATCGATTGATTTATTCATTAATTCTTAACAGTTTTAAATTGAACCTGAATATTCTCTCTCATGACAAAACAACTTGTAGAACTCGATCATGAATCTGTAAAACACATAACTGATGAGATGAAACTACTAGTCAAATTTAATCGATGGTCGGTATTCAGGAGATACATTAAAATTGCATTTAAGTATCTCGTAGAAGCGTTCCAACTTTTGTTTCACAGAAAACATAATTTTGGTAGACTCATTTATGAGGATTGGGGTAAAATTACCTGTAAGGTTTGTACTGATTTCAAGATTGATATTTTGAAAGATAATCTGAAGTTTATGCATTTTGATGTATCTTGGAATCAAGATTTTGGCTGCTGCTATGTAGTGGATGGACTCAATATAAAATCAACAAAAGAAATTGAAGAAGTGGATTGTCCTAGATGTGTCCTTGATATATTTCATCAGTTAAACGTTGATGATATAGAAAAATATCCTCAGTTTACAAAACGATATCATTATTGGAAAAAAGTGATCGAGGCGTACTAATATGGTACTGAACACAAAGATAATGAGAGAAAATACTAAGAAATGGTATCTAGTTCAAGCAACAAAGCAATTGTTAACTCAATATTCTGGGATGAGACTTACATTAAGACAAATTTACTATCGATTGGTAGGATTTGGAATGATACCCAATACAAAGTATGAATATCAATATCTTAGTGGAGCTTTAGTTCATGGAAGGCAGGCCAGAATACTTGATCCAGAATATTTTGTGGACCTTACTAGATCTTCTAAAGTTCAAGAAGATGTCTTGTATACCAAAGAAAGTTGGTGGGAACAATGGGTGAGAGAAATGAGGGATAATGCATATAATTATCTTATTGATAAATGGGTTGGACAAAAATATAAAGTATTTATTATATTGGAAAAACAGGCTTTAGAAAATGTATTCTTACAAGTCTGTGACCAACTTGGTATTACATTAATTGTAAATCGAGGGTATAATTCCTATTCACAGATATATGAAGTTACCAAACAAATAAAAGAAAATACAGAAAAAGAATATCCCAAAAACAAAAAATTTATTTTCTTTACATTTGGGGATCACGATCCAAGTGGTCATGATATTATTAGGAATTTTAAGAAACAAATAAAAGATGAATCAGTTATTCAAGAAATTGAGATTAATTCTAAGTTTGAATTTATTGCTGTAACACCTGAACAAATTAAAGAATATAAGTTACCTCCGGAACCTGTTAAAAAGGGAGATGCGAGAGCAAAGAAATTTATTGCTAAATTTGGTGATGCAGTTGTTGAGCTTGATGCTATTCAACCAGATAAATTACAACAAATGATTTTAGATAATGTATTAAGTTATTTTGATAAAGAATATTATGATGATGTGATAAAGCCTGTTCAAGATGAACATAGAGAATATTTCAAAATACAATATGAAAAAAGTAATGTCGGAGAAGTGCTAAATGAAGAAAACTAAAATTCGTAAATTCAAAGTTAGAAATATACTAACAACTCTTGTGGAAACAGAATGGGAAGTTGAAGCAGAAAATGAAGAAGAAGCAAAACTTAGATTTCTAACTGAATTGAAAAAAGATCCAAAAAATCTCCCATTTAAAGACATAGGAGGATTTGAAGATGGGGATTTTATAATTGAGGTTGAAGAATTATAATCGATCGAATTCAGTTTTACAATAAGGATTTATATTAATCGGAATCACAATGTATAGGATGTCAGAAACCAAAGAAACAACAATCATAAACAAAATTTTTGATTATTCATATATTGCTAGTATGCAAGCATTGCGTGATATTATTGAAATCTGTCGAAAGCAAAGCCATGTTCAAGAAGTCGCATTTTCAATATGGCATAGCTCCTTAACACAAACATGTTTTGGTTGTAACTTCGTTAGATCAAACTTACACGTCGACATGGAATGGGATATGAAAGAGATGGATTGGAATGTGAAGAAACCTAACACATACAATGGTACTTGTGAAGGCTGCGGAATGGGTTTTATCAGATGCACCTTTGAATTATGTCCAGATTGTAAGTCTCGAATTATACCTGATCAAGAGGAGGAAGACTAATGTACGTAAAATGTATAGAATGTCAATTAGAAATGGAAGAAACAGGTCTAGATGATGGGTTAGTTGTTTTCCAATGTCCTGATTGTAAAAAGGAAGTAGCAATAGAGGAGGAAGGCTAATGCCAACTATAAGCGAAGAAACAATATGCGGAGGGTGCAATCGTAATCTCGAAGACTTGACTATTTCTGATTTCCTTCAAGTAAATGATCAAATCTGATAATTCATTCATTTTTACAATAAGGATTAATACTAATTAAAATCATCTAAATATGATGTCGAAAATTACAGAAAAACAAATCGAACTAGTTGAATATTTTGAAACAGAAGATTTCAAAAATCAATTCAAAAAAATATGGGATGAATTATTTCCTCACAATTATTACTATGAGGATAATCATGTTAGAAACCTGAAGCAATACTTTGAATCAATTAATAGAACAACTTCCAGATCTCAAGAAAATTTGAAGGTTGTATTTGAAGAAGCAAAAAGAATGTTAATTACTCTCTTCTATCTAGTTGATACAATAAATGATGGAGGTACTCATCGAGAAAAGCAGCAATATACTAATACTGCTTTACAAGTTCTCAGAAAACAAATAATCATGTTTGATGATATGTCCGAAAAAGATAACATCAGAAGTTATTTTGAAGGTCAAGGTTGGAGATCAGATTCTATTATTCTCAGTCACGAATATCAAGCAGAGAATAAGGAATTGAAGAATGAACGCAAAGGGCTTCATCAAGAAATCAAGTATCTGAAAGATCTTGTAAATGGCAAGGAGGCCTAATTTCGTTAAGTGTCAATTATACGAAAATGTGAACTTGCAGATCTTCATCGAAAAGATGTTGATAGAAAAACACTTTCTGAAACTATTCCTAAATTAATAGCTTCGCTTCCGGAGGAGGAACAATATGAAATGTGGGTTAAAGCAATTAGAATGATTAGAGGAGAGGAGGAAGGCTAATGTCAATACTGTATTGGGAAACAGTTCATAAAAGCCATTCTGACAAAATGAAATGTCCTTGGTGTCAATCTGCAATTGAACCTGAAGACGGAGACTCTGATTACCTTTCTTTTTCTTGTACAAAATGTAGAAATGTATTCAGAATAAACACTTGTGAAGAATGCGGACATAATCCATGCCATTGTGATACAGGTTTCGAATATCAAGAACCATGCGATGGATGCAAAAACACACCTGTAGGTGCACCAAGGCTTCTATGTCAAGGCGGAGGTTGCCCCAATTGACTAATTCAACTCAGCGTATAGCTGGTACTATAATTAAAAATGGTTGTTGTGTCCTTATAGCTTGTAAAATGCATGCTGTAGGTCAAACAGGATATACAAGAGAACAACTCAAAAATTTTCGAGAAAAGAAACAAGAGATTATTATTGATCTTACAGAATTTAAACCAATTAAATTTTTTAACGGGGATTATTTGATTTCTTTCGTAAATGATGAAGTTAGACTTTATAGTATGAGAAGAAGTAAATTACTAAAATTAGAAAATAATCGTTATTATAGCATTCAATATAATAATGTCAGAAGACGTTATACACAAGAACAATTAATTGATTTAATTGAACGTGTCTGTTACATAGATCCGACTTATACACCTGAACAAAAAATCAAAGATGATAATGAGTGGACTAAATACTGGACACAAAAAGGAGTGTTGACAACTTGACTTCTAAAATGCGAGTATTAGATTTATTTTCTGGAATGGGTGGGTTCGGAAGCGGATTCAATAAATTCTTTGATGTTGAAACTGCAATTGATATTGACGATGATTCAGTTTTGACCTATGATAAAAATCACACGGAAACAGAAAATAAAACAGGGAGACAATTTTTAGTTATTGTAACTTTTGTAATTCGATCTTGGGATGCATTGCCAGAATGTGGTTGGCAAAAAATGGGAGATTTCATTTGTTTCAGTTGGAGGATTGAAAATTGAGTATAGTCGAAACATTGAACTTAATTAATTCTGGGGATCGTATTGCTACTTTACAAGCAATTGGCAAACAATCCAAAGATACTAACGAATTAATGAAATTAAAGATGACGTGCCCTTGTGGCAAGAGAGGATCGTTAATACATTTTTATCGCTGTTTTTACTGTGATATTTATTTTTGCAAAAATTGTTGTCCAACTCATTTTAGGAGGATGAAGAAAAATTGAGCTATCTAAAAAATTATTCAACATCAATTAAAGCTGCTAAAACAATAGCAGAAATTGAAAATATACTGGCAACTAATGGGGCAACTGGTATTATGAAAGAATATGATTCAGAAGGAATTGTCAAACTATTATATTTCATAATTGAAACTAAACAAGGAAATATTACATATAAATTACCTTGTGACAATTTGAGGATCAGACAAGCATTAATTGATCTTAAAAAAGCAAAAAAAATAGATTTATCAGCTAAAAAAGTTCAATCACTAGAACATGCAACAAATGTTGGTTGGAGAATCATAAAGGATTGGTTGTATGCTCAATTATCATTAATTAGAATTGAAATGACTTCATTCGAGCAAATATTTTTACCATATGCTTTTGATCCCAGGACCAATCAAACTTTCTTTGAAAAAATCAAGGATAGTAATTATTCATTACTATTGGAGGCTTCTAACGATGAATAAAGAATTACGCATATCTAGAAATTTAAAAATTTATATAGCTTCAAGTTTTGATTTTGTTGAAGGAATTAAAACTGAAGTTATCCCAGCTCTGCAAAACGAATTAGGTGATAATTTAATTATTACACGGGATTGGTGGGCTAACAATGTTGACCTTCAAGCCAAACACGACAATACAGATTTTAAATCATTTTTATCACATCCGTTTACAAGACTTTTGTGTGAATGTGATTTTACAGCAATCGATGATTCTGATATTGTTATTATCTATAATCCCAGAGTTAAGAAACAATTAACTGGTGCAAATATTGAGGCAGGTTATGCTTGGGGCAAAGGAAAAACTGTCATTCTTTTTGGTTGGTTTAAAAAGTCTGCAATGTATTCAAGAGGTATTCCAATTGACACAATCAGCGATCTAAAGAAAATGATTAGATTGCATATTGTCGGTGCAGAATGGCATCAAGATAAGGGGGTTTGATTTCTCATAACTAAGGTTAACCGACAACAGTGTTCTGGTTGTGGTCGATACTTGAAAGATTGGGGTGATTGCATCGATTGCTATGAAATAAATTCGAGTGAAGATATACATCATCCTGAATGTTGCCCAATGGAACAAGCAAGAGAATCAATTAAGAAAGGAGAGTTAACACAATGGAAACCGACAAAATGACTGATTCAAAAGAGTTCATAGTCAATGCTGTACGCAAAGAATTACCGTACAAGTTCGATACTGTGAAACACTACGTTACAGGTAAGAAATGGGGTTATTTGCATGGTCAACAGTTTCCCAAAAGACTAAAGCCATATTTGAAATTATTTACTAATTTATTCTATGATCACCCATCTTCAGATAATTGTTATGTTGTAGTATCATTTTGGGATACAACGGAATCTTATCAAATGTATTGGATTTGTACACACTTTGAAGATCACACTATTGAAACCCTGACCGGTATTTCTACATTTCTTTTAAAATTAGCGGGCGAATACGGATGTGAAATGGGTGGTCCGTATTTAGAATTATTAAATTCTAATTATGAATTATTAATCATTGGTCTAGCCGGGATTGATCCTATTGATGGAAGGCACTTGATTAAAAAAATGAAATCATTGAATCAATACTTGGAGGAACTAAATTGAGTTTAAAGAAATTAGAAGTAGAAAATGAAATTTGTCCATTCTGCGATTCACAAAATATTGATTTATTCACACCAACAGATGAATCAGAAAAAGAATTTTTCCAAGTTAATTGTAAAGATTGTGAAGGATCTTTTCTTGTGGTTCCAACTCAAGATGAATACTTTACATTAAAGGAGGGAAAACCACAACCAAACGGAGGTGATAATATTAGCGAAGAAGAAAAAATAGAAATAATTGAAGATTTAATTAGAGATAAAAAATTTAAGGAGTTGAAAAAACAATTTTCAATTTCTGACATTAACAAAGCGATTGCTTGGCGATGGGGTAAAGTCGAAGAAGCCCAAAAAACAATCGAGCAATCACTAGGTCATTTAAGAGTTGCCGAAGAAGAATATGAAAAGATATTTGATATTGAAACACAAATCAAACAGGTCAATATAGACGAAATAAACAAATTAAAGGAGCTGCTAAAATGAATAAATCAGATTTAATCCAACTAACACGGATTCCCTCCCATTGTGATTGTTGTGGTAAAAAAGTCCCTGATATTATTGGTCCAGTTGAACAGGGAGCTTACAAATGGTTATGTCAAACTTGTTTCAATCTTCCATTTGTTTATCTCCCAGGTAGAAAATATATTTCAAAATTTGAAAAAGGAATAATTAAAAAATGGGATCTCTCAAAATTACCTCAAAAACAATTGAAAATTTTTCTAGTAGAACCAAATTATTACACAACTTATCCACCACTAGGATTACTAAAATTAGCTGCATATCATAGAAACCGGGGTGATAAGATTGAATTAATGAGAGTGAACGGTAAAAAGAGAATTGATCCTAAAAAACGAGAACCAGATTTAATTTATGTAACCTCATTATTCACTTGGGCTTGGGATAAAGTTTGGGAAGTTATTCGATATTACAGATTTCATTTTCCAAAATCAAAAATAATTCTTGGAGGAATCTATGCATCAATACTTCCAGATCACGCAGCATTAAGCGGAGCTCATATTATTCATGTTGGTTTAATTGATGAATTAGAAGAAATCTTACCGGCTTATGATTTAATTCCTGAATGGAAGACTAGCATATTTTTTGCTTCTCGAGGTTGCGTTAGACGTTGTTCATTTTGTATCGTTCCTAAACTTGAGGGCAGGATTAAAAGCCAAATGAGTAATTTATCAAAGTTTGTTTCTCCGAAACACAAACAAGCTATATTGTGGGATAATAATATTTTAGCTACACCTAATTTTGAAAAAATTGCAAAGGAATTAATTGAGCTAAAGATATGGGTTGATTTTAATCAAGGGTTAGATGCAAGGTTAGTAAATTATGATAATGCAGTATTATTAAAACAAATCAAACAAAAAATGCTTCATTTAGCATATGATAAGAAAGCTGCTAAACATGGGGTAAAAAAAGCAATAGATATTTTAAAAGAAACTGGCTTTAGGGGAAAAAGAATAATATTTTATACTTTATACAATCACCGAGATGATCCTGATGATTTTTTTAGAAGAGTGAAAGAATTATTACTTTGGGGAGTAGTATCTTACCCAATGAGGTTTGAACCTTTAAATTCTTTGCAAAAAAATCAGTATGTATCTCCAAATTGGAGTAAAGATGAATTAGAAATGGTTGCAGATGCAAGGAGAGTGATGGGTAAAGCTGGAGCTTTTCCACCTTACCCAAGGTTAGTTAAGAAATTCGAGGAAAGTGATAATTTCATAGAAGCATTCACACTTGATAGGCCATTCATGAAAAATCAGAAAATCTTAGCTGAAGTCTGGTAATTCATCAAGTCTATAATATTAAATAGTAAATTCAATCTAGTCTTTCATATGAGTACAGAACTAAATTCCAACAAGACAAAGAAAGAGATTGTACTTCATTTAAAATTAGATTTGGAAGCAGTCTCTATGTTAGATGAAACCGCTAGGTGTGCAATAATGCATGAAGACTTTCATGAGACTAAATTTGCAGAAGGAGTTCTAAAACTTACTTCAGAGGTAATTAAAACAACCTACAACTTTCAGAACTCGATAGAACGAATAAGACCATATGAATGGTATATTATGGTACGTGGACATTATTTACAATTTAAAATGATTTATGCAGTACATTACTCACCAAATGGAAAATTACATCATATCAGACTTGAAAAATATAAGATATCATTTAAAGGCAAAGTACAACTAATAATTAAGTGTGGATATCCCTTCTGTGATTATGAAGAAAAAATTAGACTACGAGGATATAGAACATTTGTTAGGTCGTGTAAAAACAAGGTGAGATTTGATACACTTACACGAGCTAGGGCTAGACAAGTAGCCAGAAAACACAAAGCGATTTATTTATGCTCATACTGTGAAGGATATCATCTAACAATGACAAAATATAATTCAAAATTGATTGGACACACAGCACCCATTGAAATTGTTGACATAATGTCCACATAATAGAGAAGGACGAGGGTGAGACATTATCGATGGAAAACACCACCCAATTACCAATGGTCTAATAATTGATTCATTTTTTCGTTAACTATTTAAAATAACTTACCGAATAAAATATTAATGTCTTTAGATTATGATGGTTGCCTATGCTGTGACAGTGTAGATGAACACGACAGAGAGCACAAAAAATCAGAATTTCAATTAATTATAACAAAAAACAAAGGTATCTCTTACGAGTGGGCGAAATTCACAATACTTCACCGTGATTCTTGTATTGACAGTGATAATTGCTCATTTTGTCAGACATGGATTGATTGGTCAAAGAAAAGAGGCGAGCGATTGGCAGGAACTATTGTTGTAACAGATCGAGAACTACGACTCGAATTAATTACCTATTCTATAAGATGTGTTAATTGCCATATGCACAAACAATTGTACAAACATCCTGAAGATAATAAATCATATTGTAAGAGATGTTTGATTACTGTGATTCCTCATAACAATGAAAATCCGGTGGAATGGATTGAAGAGTTCACAAATGAACAAATAAAAAATTTCCATAATTATTTACATCTAAAAAGTAGGAATGGAGAATGTACTGGTCCCAATGGAGAATGTACTGGTCCCAATGGAGAATGTCTTTTCCCAGACCCTCATCAAATATTATGTGGGAATTGTAATACTTTTACCTTTGAAGCAAAATCAGTAACAGATGAACATGATACATATATTTGGATGCAATGTGCTACTTGCAACTATCAACATGGAGTGAGTCACTGATGGATGAATCTTATACTGATTTATCTGACGTTAGCAAGAAGACCCCTTCCTTCAGGTGGGGGATGAATTGCTATTTATAAAATTTATAAAACATAAATGTTGCAACCTGTTTTTCACTTACAATGTACTGTCGTAAGCAGTTTTTTAAAAGATAAATGACTAATTTTCTTAGTGCTAATCACACAAAAGGATCAT
>SDBV01011597.1_pt1 | contig 11403 bp, 5 predicted proteins | sample 2277081 | NCBI WGS metagenome assembly SDBV01 (sample SAMN10402039, study PRJNA504765) | marine sediment metagenome | isolation source: marine sediment core GS10_PC15, 223 cmbsf | place: Arctic Ocean: Southern Knipovich Ridge | collected 2010
TCAGGATTTAGGTCAAGGTTGCAGTATTGCTTATACAGATCTGAAACAATGCAGGTTTCTATGAGATTACCTCTGAGGTAGGTGTTGCGTGCTTCTTCGAGGGTTTTTATTCCTAAGAGGGCACATACAAGTCCTGTATCAAAGAAAAAGAGTTTGGGTGATTTGATGAGTCGTTTGGGAATTTTTTTATTGTAGGGCTCAAGTAAGAAGACAACATACGTTGCCACGAGGAGTGATAACCATTCGGTGACGGTGCTATGTGATATTCCTAGATCCTCTGCTATAGAGGATAAGTTAAGAACTTGTCCTGTTCTTACGGCGCATGATTTAAGGAACCTTTGAAAAAGGGTGGGATTTTTAACGTTGATTATTTGGCGAATATCCTTTTGAATATAGGTGTTTATGTAGTTGTTGTAAAAGCGATTGATTTTGACATCTCTCGCGTAAAGCTTAGGATAACACCCCTTAAATACCAATTCTTCTACCTTAGCAGGTAGTAGATCTGCATTATTTAGTTCGTTAATAGACAGCGGCATGAGCGTTAATTCTGCTACTCTACCTGCAAGACTTTGCGAGATACCTTCTGCTAAGGCAAAGTTTCTGGAGCCGGTTAACACAAAGTACCCATCCTTCTTTAGTACATCTGCCATAACTTTTACATACGAGAAGAGGTCGGGAACATTTTGTACTTCATCAAGAATGATGCCAGAAGGACTCGGTAAATCCTTCAAAAACCCTTTGGGATCCCTTTCTGCTCTTTCTCGTGTTTCAAGATCATCAAGGTCAACATACGTATGATCGGGAAAAACGTGTTTAGCAAGGGTAGTTTTTCCTGATTGCAGAGGTCCAAGAATTGCGACCACAGGACTTTCCCCGGCTGCTTCTCTCAGTTCCTTTTCTAGGTCTCTTTTTATCATAGGATGGCTCCAATGGTGCTTGTTTGTAAAATTCACGCTTCAATCGACAATTTTACAAATTTTTGGTGTTATTTTAATATAATTTATCCTAAAATAGGGCAACAATCAAGAGTTTTATGGTTTTTAATAGGTTGATCTAATAAGCTATTTAATATTATCGTGTAAAATTGTCGACGGCATCGACAATTTTACAAAACATTACCATAAAGTGGCGTAAAAATGAGAGGAGGGCTTATTTGAGTTGGCAGTATTCTAAGAAGATGGAGTGATGTGTTCATCTGGTGGGCAAATGGGCTAAGTTTGGTCATTTTGACATTTTCTATTAGAAATGTTACAATAAATACAGTTAAATATAAAGCACATTGAGGGACGTATGAAAAAGTTACTATTACTATTATCGATTCTGCCTTTTGGATCTATCTTTACGATGGATGCTGAAAGGTGGGGGTTCACTAATACTACTGATGCACCCGTTGGTTTGAGATGGTATAAAACAAAATTAGCCGCCGGCCTATCTGGCAGCTGCCCTTGGGGGTCTAAGTACGCTATTTCTCAGCCTATTACTCTTGCCAGCCAAGAAACGGCCTTTATTGAACTGCCGCCATCTGAAGGCAGAATGGATAGCTATAGGACACGAAGAGAACTAATACTGACTTCTAATCCAGCGTTATTAGAGGATACTGTTGATGCTGATAATAGCGGTAAACTGATCAAGCAATCCCAAAGATCTGCTTGTATTGTCAAGAATAGATCTGAGTTGGATAAGCTCCGTGATGGTGCTGAGTTATTGGGGCTTATGAGGCCGTTAGGAGCGCACAAGTTGCGCATTAATCCACAGGAAAAAAGCTGGATCTGTACCAATGTCTCTGATAAGCCAATCTATGGTTGTTGGTATAGGGCTACCTGGCATAAGGATATTTTTGTTGATCCTGAAGTGATAGAGAGTTGTTCTGTGTTTGAGATGAAGCCAAATGAGACCGTTGAGGTGTACTTTCCTAAAGAGAGAATCGCAAATACACAGCGTCAGCTCTTATTAAGCGGTGATAAGGCCTTGTTGACTAAGGTGGTACTCCACAATCAAAAAGGTGTGTTGCCTAAAGGAATAGCTGTTTTTACCAAACATGACTTAGGGGTATCTCAAAGGAAGGTGCATGTTGGTGGTAAAAAAGGCGTACCGGTGATACTGCTATTTACTAATCTTATAAACGTTATTAATACAACAAATACTCAGTATTATGGAGCATTCTATGTTGTTGGGGGAGATAAGGCACTAAAAATTGGTCCTGATAGATTAGTAACTGAGTTTGTACCACAGTTGAGTGCTCAGATTCATTATCCAGCTACAGAAGGAAATGTACGACTGGTGGTAGCACATAAGGCTACACTGGTAATGCAGCCGGAAATTTCATTAGATGATCTTAATGGGTTTTATGTGAAAGACTTCTCAAGGACTAACCTCACTAATTGGTATCGAGAGGGAGCTTTTGAGATTCTTACTGATGTTACAAGAGATAAGCCCTGTGATATCACCATAAAATCGGTAGGTGGTGGTGCTTTAAAAAGAATGGTTACCAAGGCTTTGGATATTGAAGCTTTTACACCGGAAGAGATTGAGGAGTTTGAAAGTTCTATTAAAGTAGAAAATCCGTTGTTTTTACCGGATAAAGAGGCTGTTGAGCTTATTGAGGATGATTTTGCTGGCACGGTCAGTGATGTTGATGAGCTTGATATGGAGCAATACTTTATAAAGCAGCGTACAGAAAAAATGCGTAAGGCTATAAATGAGTTAGTTGGGCCAGATTATGTTCAAAAGGGGCAGAAGGTTCCTAAGATAGCCTTTATTTTTCCTGGTGGTGGCTATAGGGCTATGATTGAAACTATAGGATTCTTGCGAGGTGCTGCCAAATCAGGTATTTTAGACTGTGCGTCGTATGTGATGGCGCTTTCTGGGTCAACCTGGGCTATTAATTCATGGGTTGCTTCAGGATTACCAATACATAAATTTTCAGAACTACAACGTGATAAAGTTGGTATAGGGTCTGGTACTGTTTACTCATTGCAGCCATTACTTAACAAAGCGGTAGCTGATTCATCGTATAAGCAGCGTAGGCTTATACAAAAACGGTATGGTCAGCATCATGGTCCTATAGGGCTATATGGGCATGCGTTAACAGGTTCATTGCTAGATGGTATTACAGTTAAAGGTAAAACAGCGCACCATATTACGTTGTCAGACCTAAGAGAGCCGCTAAAATCAGGCCTATTTCCACTCCCCATTAGTGTGGCAGTTGAGCCAGGTATGAATCTGGATGGTTCTATGAGGGTGTGGTATGAGTTTAGCCCGTATTACATAGGAACAGGACAGGGAAGTCGTAGTTGGATTAATACGAAGCTATTTGGTAGTACCTTTAAAAATGGCCTCATAACTCATTATGCTCCTGAATACCCCCTTGCCCAATTTATGGGTATCTGGGGTGCCGCAGTTGCAGTGAGTCCAGAGGATGCTAAGAAGAAATGGCTAATACCAGGGTATGTTTTCCAGGGAATAAATAGTATAAGAGAGGGCTCATCAAAGGTGTATAATGGTATTCTAAGAATAGAAGAAACTAACCAGGTAGGCTCTGATAGACTAGCTGTTGCGCAGATGCCAAATTATAATTATAGGGCAGAAGGTGTATCGCCTCTCTTAAGTGATAATCCCTATCTTGGGCTTATCGATGGGGGGATTACCAAGCAATCAGATAATAGGCATAATTTTGCGTCGATACCTGCGTTATGGCGAGAGGCTGATGTATTGATAATGTGCGATAGTACTGAGCATCCCAATACAGATCATTTATCAAAGCATCTCCTAGCCGTAAAGGAAGAGGCGGATAGGTTAGGTTATGCATTTCCTGAAATAGATGGATCTACGATTGAAAGGATCCCTCAGGAAGTAGCTACGTTAATAGCTGGTGATGAAGGACCGGTAGTAGTCTACATGAAAGGTAAAAAACATCCTGGCTATGGAGCGTTTGATCCTGATGCAACAGAAGCAGGTTTTACGGGTACGACTAATTTTAACTATTCTCCCCAGCAATATGATGCTTTAACTGGTCTTACTGAGCATATTATGAAAGATGAAGAGACGGTAAGCTTGATAAGAGCAGCAATAAAAAAGGCCGTTTCGCGGACTAAATAACGGTATGAATTAGACATTATTCTTCTTATGGGCTAAACTGAGACTCAGATGGAGTTGTACGTATAGGTATATACTTAATCGGAGTCTCCTATGAAGAAGTTAGCCCTTCTCCTCATCACTTCCTCATCACTCTTATCATCTGAAGTGAAGGTTGCTGAACCTGAAGCGCTCTTTACGTTATCTGCACTATCCCGCGTACAAAATATATCAGAAAAACGGCTGTACCAGTTCTTATCTACCCTTTCTGATAATTGTAAAAGAATTCTTATCAAGGCTTATTTAGAGCACCATGGGTATAAAAACGAAGAAGCATTGGTTTATACCACGAGCTCTTTATTTGTTGAGAAGGAAGTAGCTGAAGAGCCAACCACGTTTTTTTCTGAAGGAGAGGAAGAAGGTCATTACAGGCCTACGCGATTTCCTCAGAATCCGTTTGTAGAAACAGATGGTTCTCCTTTCTGCTTTACGTATCAAGAAAAGCATACTCTCTTTAGCCAATTAAGAGATCATCGTGAAGATAAGAAATCATATAAATCTGGTAGGTTTGTAGGGCGAGAAAACATATTTGTAGTTGGGCCAACAAAACAGGGCTATTATGCAAGCTTTGGAGATGAAGATCATTTGGCTGTTTGTAAGCTGGTAAGAGATAAGGTGGGACGTTTGAGGTTGTTTCGCCACAAATGTGAAGAAGGCCCGATAGACGAAGCTACTAGGTGGAAGAGGTTTGGCAGAGGTAAAAGCTACAAGCCAGATACTATAACTGCTCTAACCATGGATGAAGAAAAGGGCTTCTTTTATGGTGCTACTGAACTAGGTAAGGTCCATTGTTATCACTCGTATATAAATGAAGCAACAGAGAGCATAGAGTGGGCTAAAAGTGATTTGCCGATAGCTCTAGGTGTACCGATTGATGACCTTGAGTTAAGTGATGATGGCACAATACTGTGGCTATTGTCTAACAATTATATATATAAATACGACCTACGTTCTGCAAAACCTGAACTTCTAGATATTAACATTCCTGTGCTTCCTTCAGAAGATGTAGAAGATGAAGCAAAAGAAACCATGTGTGTTCTAAGAAGAGCTCCCTATGCCAATCATCTGGTTCTTGGGGGAACTAAGGGTACCATAGTCCTGGTAAATGTTGAGAAAGAACGCTGCTATATCCTAGATTCCTTCAAAGAGCATAAGCCGGTAGTAGATATCTGGTGGAATAGTGAGGGGTCATTTGTTACCTTAAATAGAGTGGGGACGCTAAGAAAGGGTACGATCTTGCTTGCGTATGTTGAAAACTTCCTTCCTAAAAAGACGCCTAGCGAAGAGTGAGCGCCAATTCCTTGAAGGAATTTCCAAATCTCTCTAAAGCTAGTATACTTAGATAATAATAACATAACTAACAAGCTTTCTTAGACTTCAAGGATATTATGATACGTAACCTATTTCTCGTTCTACTTATAGTTGGCTCCATTAGTGCTGAGTTTCCGTTACATAAGCCGGTTATTTTCCAACCATCGGGTCGGGTATACACCGCTGCTGAAGAAGCAGTAAAAAACAATAAATCTGCTATTTCTTATAGCCAGCGAGATATGACTGAGTTTACGGGCATCACTCCAAAGAAGGTAACCCTTGATGGTAAGAAAGATGCTACCAATCCGTTATTTGGTGCCAAGATAGATCACCTCGTGATGCTCTCACGACGTCCGTTAGTGTCGGTGGTTAATAGATTATACCTCACCGATGAGCGTACCGGTAAAGATCCCTTCAATGTATTTCAGTCGGCTGAGATTAAAGATGCTGCTGGCACGGAAGCTTCTTCTATTTTAGCGCTTTCTAGTACGGCAGCTCAAGCAACGATTACTCTTACGGCGGAAGATGGCCTTGCAGCGATAGCTGCAGTACCTAATAGTGAGGGTGGGTTTGATGGTAATGGTTCTGGTATTGCGGTCGGCTATTTTAAGTCTTTTACTAAGACGGAGATTAAGAATAAGAAGGAGGTTAAGACCTCCTTTGTTGCCTGGGATATCATTGATGCCTCCACCGGTGCTTCATCATATGAAGACGGTATATTAACCGCTCAGGGTAACAAGGCAAAGCCATTTGGTAAGGATACTCCGGCGGTATTTATTGATAAACCGGTTAATGGTATTGCTACTGAGATAGATTTACACTTTGATCGTGATCTTGGTCGTCTGTATATGGCACTGCAGGTTGATGCTGAAGTAGGTGCCCGCGCGGTGGTGATGGGCTCGTTAGTAAATGGCCGTCTCACCTTTCAAAAGATTGCCCCCGATAGCGCCTTCTCAGAAACAGATACTATTATAGGCCAGAAGGCCTCTGGGCTGATTGGTATCAGAAAGGTCCGTACCATGTGGACACGTACCTATGTACGGTACCTTATCGTGGTAGATAACGATAATGGGGTCTATGCGTTACCACTTGTTGATGATGACCCAGAAAATATTATGGGTAATCATGGCACCCTTGCCAATGTTAAGGTTCCCCCACTGGCATTGTTTGGGCCACCGCGGTTTAAGTGGCGGGGCTATTTTGATCCGGCTAAGGAACCGGGAGAGCTCTATACGAAAGATTCGGTAGAAGCTCAAGTTGGTGGTAACGGGGTACTCCCTGGTATAATAACTGATATCATCGTAGCCACAGAAGCAGTGTTTGTCTCTACCGGAAAACCTGCAGACAATCCAGATAAGGTGACACAAGGCCTCTTTTATTCGCAACCGGTGTTTGATGAGTTTGGTGGTATAAGCAGCTGGACTGACTGGCAACGCGTTGCCGCAGATGAGCCCATTAAAGGGTTTGTGTATGATATTGCCGGTAAGCACTGGTATGTCCCCCTTAAGAATGATACACAGGTTAAACAAACAGCATGGACCAATGGCACTGATGTTCTTGATAGTTTTATAGCGGCTCACTTCTCTTGCAATGAGGGAGGTGTTCTTGGCCTGTTTGACTTTCCTTTCACTACAAAAGGGTTTAGCCAGCAGGTAGGTAACCGTTTAGCGGTACAGATATTTACGGGAAACAAGCTGGTAGCGTTGGTACAATCAGGTGCCGACAAAGATGAGCTATTTAGGCCTGGGTATGCCCTAGATTCTGCGTTTAGGTCTACTGATGGTAAACTCACAAAGTTTGACAAAGCAACAGCGTTAGTTATATCGGGCGGTGCGCTTGATGATATTGGTCCCATTTCTGCTGCTACAATAATTGGTAACTGGTTTGTTATTGGTGGTGCAGAAGGTATTGCCGTACTTGCTGATAAGCAAGGCCAAGGCTGGCGATGCCAAGGCCGGCAGGACCAACTTGGTACCGCATTTAAGGGGCTTACTTCTGGCCATGCTTGGCAGATAATTAGAACAACGCCCAATGTACGTAAACTGCTGGTGCACAATGACCAACTGTTTGCTCTTACGCCACGCAGGGTAGAGCGGATGATGCTTTCCCCTAAAGATATAGCGGCGGGAGAAGTGCCCGCAACGATAGTTGCCCAACTGAATGATTCTGCACGATCATACTCTGACTTGTATATTAAGGATCGTACGGCATTGTTAGCGACCAGTTTTGGTCTCTTCAGATCAACAAAGAATATAAGTACGGTGCAGGATACTCGTAGTTGGGAGCAAGTGCTGTTGCCAGAAGCAGCAGGTTCAGGCACTATACAACCGACAACGCGGTTCCATGCTATTAAAGCGCTACAGGACAATCTCTATGTACTTAATGCGGTGGTAAGTTTAGGACAAACACAGATCTACCGGTTGATTGTAGATAACAATAATGAGGTAAGTCTGTTCCCTGACTTCTTCTTAGAGGGGCAGAAGACATTCTTCTTAGATATAGGGAGCTATCGTAACTATATCACTACCGATGGCGCATTTATTGCGGTGTCTCGTAGTGCGTTTGGTAACAATCCTGCGTTCTTACAGCTATTACCTCCCTTTATAAGGGCTACTGAGCCATTGCCCACCGGCAATCCAGCGTTGCTGTTACCAAGAACACAGGTAAGTAAACCGGTGACCATGGGACCTCTTGTACGCAATTCAGCGTCAGGTGCCTGGATGGTAACCGGAGATTTTGGTGTACGACAATGTAAAGGAAATAAATGAAAGTACGCTTACTCACAATAATAACCTTTGTTACTGCCTGCCAGGCAGTACCCCGTATTAACTTATTTAGGCCCAGTGATAGGCCCCTTATGCCTGAACCTGGCGTGCCCAGTTGGAGCAATACTTTCAGTATAGGCTATGAAGGAGCATTTAATATACGGGGGTTTAGGAGTAATGAAGATGAGATTCTTGATATAGCCCCCATAGACCAACGGGCCTGCTTAGGGTGTGATAAAAAGACCTGTGTGCTTAAGATATTTCAGGAGAACCAAAATGCTCTTGCTGCTTTAAAAGGGTGTGACCCTGATACGGGTCCTGGTCAGTTAGCTAACCTGTTTAACATCAATGACGAGGCAGGTAACATTGGGCGCTATCGCGCCTGCGGTGATCTGAGTGTACCCATGAACCTCCTGCTTTCGTACCGAATGTACTTTAATCATGGCTTACGACTAGAGCTTCACTTGCCGGTGATCCATGCTGAGCTCAAGGATGTCTGTTGGGAACAGGTAGATGGTTCATTGCCTGAGCAGCGATTAGATGATTGCCTTCTTGATACCATTCAAGAGGTATCAGGGTTAGACATCGGTGGCTGGAAGAGAACCGGAGTAGGTGACTTTGTTGTGCAGGGCGTCTGGATGAGAAACTTCTACCAAAACCGTCCTCTATTAAATGATGTTGCCGTACAAGCACGTCTTGGCCTTATGTTTCCCACCGGCCTTGAAAAAGATGATGACAAGATATTAGCGTTTGCCTTTGGCAACGATGGGGCCTGGGCCCTCCAGTTTGCGGGGGGGATAGATTTGACCTTCTGTCAGAACTATCGTGCCGGGGTAGATGCTGAGTTTATTTATATGTTTGGTAACACCCGCTGTCGTAGAATTAAGACGGCCGCTAATCAGACCGATCTATTTTTCTTAAATAAGGTGCCGGTCTATAGAGAGTTTGGCCTGGGGCAGCAGTTTAATGTCTATCTAGAGACGTTTGATCTGTTTAACTGTGCTTCGTTTAAGATTAACTACCAGTTTCTTAAGAGAAATGATGATAGGGTAGATATAGCAGATGATCGCATAAACTCCGCTTTTTCTAATGATGAGCGTAATGGGGCCCTAAGTCTCTTTGATTGGACCGCTCATAGTCTCATCTTCATGGCACGCTATGAGCCCTGGAAGCATTATAATACCTCACCGGTGTATCCGTCAGTGCTTGCGTGGATTAAGTATGGGTTTAATGGCAAAAGGGCGTTGCTAGCTAATACGGTTGGTATACAGTTTAATCTGGCGTTTTGACTATCATAAAATCATACAGTAGCCTCTCAAAATTTGACTAATAATTGGAAAAAGTCAATTATTAGTCAAGAAAATGGATCGTCAAAACGTGACTAAAAAATGAAAAAAAGCGATTTGTAGTCAAGTTTTTAGAGGCAAGTTGATTGGCTGCTTTTCTTTAAAGAGGCCTCCTTTAGGGAGTATTGGTTGAATTGTAGATTGTGAGTGTACTCGGTAGTTTTTTAGAATCAGGCGGCGTGAGATGTTCTCATTTTTTCAGATGACGCCAGTTTTAAAAATGAATGCGGCGGGTTCTTTATAGACATAGTGTTGTCAGTACTACTGATCATTTAGCAAATAACGCAAATAATGATCAGGGTTATCCAAAAATTGTTTGGTAATTTGATAGTGCTCTGTATCTTTATAGGAAATTTGTGTAAGACGATCTGAGTCACACGAGTAAATCGTTGCACCTGGGTATGCCAACAAAAGGGGAGAATGAGTGGCGATGATAAACTGTGAGCGAGGATTTTGGCAGATATCATGAATTAAGGCTATCAATGACAATTGCCGCTGAGGCGAAAGAGCTGCTTCTGGTTCATCAAAGATAAAAAAGCCGCCAGAGCCTACTCGGTTCTTAAAAAAGGACAGAAAGCTCTCACCATGGGATTGTTTATGAAGAGACTTCCCCCCATAGGAATCGTAGGTTCGACCGTCAGTTTTGGCTAGAATATCAAGGTGATTAGCAACATTATAAAAACTCTCTGCTCTAAAAAAGTACCCATCACGAGGCATTCTTCTCCATGACAGACGCCAGTGCTGAGCAAGTGCCTGAACTCCCAGATACGTTTGTTCTTCTGAGGTCCTGAAGTTAATATTTTTGCTTCCACCTTCAGCGCCAAATCCCGCATGGTAGGCAAGAGCTTCAAGAAGCGTTGATTTTCCGGTACCATTTTCGCCGACAAAAAAAGTAACTTGATGAGTAAACTGAATGAACCTCAAGTTTTTAATGAGAGGTAAACAAAAAGGATACTGTTTGAAATCAACGGTATCATCAAAATTAACTTTAACAGTATCTAGTACTGGACCATCCATGATTATCTCATAGTGTTTTAGAAGGGTGATAGTTTTTTAATCCAATTTTAGCACGCTTTCGCCTGAAAAATCACGTTAACTCTCAAAGACATTCTTTCCTTGCAAGTTATGCCAAAGACGCCAATAGAAGAGATTTGCAAATAATAAGCGTCTTATCACTATAAAAGTAGTTTCGTTTTCTTAACTTCTTAAAGTTACTAATCCCTATAGGCAGTTTTAAAGTCATACTATTCTCAATAACGATTTAGAATAGGTTTTCTTCAATATCTATTTTGCACGTAATTAGATACATCATCTCAAGGTATTATACCTAAATAATTCCAAAAAAGCCACTTGTAGTCAAATCTTTAACTCTTGGATGGGGGTGGTTTTTAAGTGAAAAATTTCAACTTGAGGTGATATTGGTGGGGGCCATCTCTTATTTATAAGATCCCGCTGGGTTCAATAAATTATCACCCTACCATACATTTGGTAAACTCAGCGCGATATGTCAATTTTTTAACAAGATCGCGCTGGCATTAAAAAAAAGATGCCAGCGCGATAATTTTGGCTTTTCGATATCCCCTCTAATTAAGGCTTTCATGTCAAATTATTATTCAGGGGTTTTGAACGAGCCCTTCAGCTAAGCCAAACCAAGAGTTTGGTGTAAGGGGTGATTGTTAACTAAATGATGGAGTTGCAATGTGCTGCTAAAAAACTGATTTAGAATATTAAATCTCTTTGATTGGGCCGCACATATTATATATAGTATTGGTTAGTCTCTGAATTTTATGATATTGGTGGCAAATGCCGTTGGTATGCAGATTATTACCACGTTTCAATATGTTTAA
>SDBV01011598.1_pt1 | contig 11401 bp, 9 predicted proteins | sample 2277081 | NCBI WGS metagenome assembly SDBV01 (sample SAMN10402039, study PRJNA504765) | marine sediment metagenome | isolation source: marine sediment core GS10_PC15, 223 cmbsf | place: Arctic Ocean: Southern Knipovich Ridge | collected 2010
TTTGAGGTTTGAAGTTTGGATTTTCTCATTAGTTTTGCAAAAATTTCAAAAAATGTTATAAATATTTATCTTTAGGAAAAAGTCTTAAAGAGGGACTAACGGGGTGAATCTGTGGTTTTTAAAATTTTGAAATTCCTAAACAAATAAATAAAATGGAAATACTAATTAAAGTCTCCCAATTTTTACTCAGTCTATCAATACTGATAATTCTTCACGAATTAGGACATTTTGTTATTGCCAGGCTTTTTAAAACCAAAGTAGAAAAATTCTATCTTTTCTTTAATCCCTGGTTTTCTTTATTTAAAATTAAAAGAGGTGAAACCGAATATGGTGTTGGCTGGTTACCTTTGGGCGGTTATGTTAAAATTGCCGGAATGGTTGACGAGTCACTGGATAAAGAACAAATGAAAAAACCTCCTCAACCCTGGGAATTCCGTTCAAAATCTCCCTGGCAGCGATTATTAATAATGCTTGCAGGTGTATTCGTAAATTTGATTTTTGCTTTTTTCATATACATCATAATTCTTTTTTCCTGGGGCAAACAATATTTACCTACAGAAAATGTAAAGTATGGAATAATGTGCGATTCTACAGCACTTGCTATCGGACTGCAAAACGGCGATAAAATTATTTCAGTTGATAATAAAAAAACAGATGATTTCCATAAAATATTTATAGATATTCTTTTAAATGATGCAAAAACTATTCAGATCGAACGAAACGGAAAGCGTCAGGAAATTGAAATACCTCAAGAGCTTGTTACAAGTTTGATAAAAGGTGAAGGATTTATTTCTGTTGGTATACCTTTTGTTGTTCATAGTTTTACTGATAACTCACCCGGCAAAAAAGCAGGATTACAAGAAGGTGATAAGTTAGTCGGCATAAATCATAAAAATATTCAGTTCTTTGACGAGTTTAAAACTAAATTAGCAGAATACAAAAACTCTGAAGTTATTGTTACAGTTAATCGTCAGGGAAAAGATATTGACATTCGTGTTCAAGTTCCACCATCAGGGCTAATTGGGGTATATAACTCAAGTTTTAATGATTTTTTTGAGCTAAAAAAAATAGAATACAGTTTTTTTCAGGCAATTCCTGCCGGAATTATAAAAGGTTATGAGACAATAGCAGACTACTTAAAGCAGCTAAAATTAATTTTCTCACCAAAAACCAAAGCTTATGAATCATTAGGAGGTTTTATTACTATAGGTAATATATTCCCTAACGTATGGAATTGGCAATCGTTCTGGCAAATAACAGCTTTTTTATCAATCATTCTCGCAGTTCTTAATTTATTACCAATCCCTGCATTAGATGGTGGGCATGTAATGTTCGTGCTTTATGAAATTGTTACCGGACGCAAGGCAAGCGATAAATTCCTAGAATACGCACAAATCGTAGGTATGGTAATTTTATTTGCATTGATAATTTATGCCAATGGTAATGATATTATTAGACTTTTAAAATAACATCACTTATTCCTAAATTTAGCAAGTTTATTTTTTCGCCACTGATTAACACGGATAAAACACGGATAAAAAACAAATTGCCTACTGCCTACTGTCAATTGCCTACTTGTATCTAATTTAGCAGGATTTATATCCCCTTTAAAATCCGTGTTAATCAGTGGCTTCCCCGCACATAAGTTTTATGTGCGGGGCTTTATTAAATTATTTCTAAGACTTGCTAATTTTAGGTATTTAGTATAAGAGACCTTTGCAAAACTAACTTTTAGCTGTCATTTTGAGTGAAACGAAAAATCTTATAATGTTGATAACCAATGACATAAAAAAGATTCTTCACTCCGTTCAGAATGACATTTTACAGGTTTTGCAAAGATCTCTATAAGTTTTGACTTTATGAACAAACTCTACTTAATAATCTTATCTAGTATATCTTTCGCATTATCTTTATGGATAAGAATATTCATCATTTTTAGCTTAATATAATCTTCATTATAAAAAAAGTAACCCTTATTCGTTCCATTGAAAGCACCACTTGATGAATCTTTTACGAGAAACCAGTATTTTCCATCCCCTTCCAAAGGGAGAGGAGAAAAAAGTCCTCCCCTTTGGGGAGGATTTAGGAGGGGCTGTAAGTACCCAATAATATGAACACAATGGTCATCAGTAGTTGATTTATTGCTTAAGCGAAATTGCCGGGCATCTTCATCAATATATTCCGAAGGAATATCAAAAGTTGGTATCATAGCAACTTCTTTGAATGTGTCATATCCGGCTTCAGAAACATCACCGCAAATGCTGATAGTATAACCGCTTGCAATAGTTTTTTTAATAATGCCCACAAAATCATCCAAAGGCACATTATAATAATTATCACTATGCCACCAATTATCCGGCTCAACGAGTTCATGCTTTTCGTAATAAGTTTCTTCTTTTAATGATATGAAGCTGAAATAATCATTCATTCGCAGTTTTAAAATGTTTTTCAGGTATTCTTTAGGTGTTATTTCTTTTCCCTGAAAATTTATTTTTGCAGGTGGCTCGCCAATGTATTTATTCAGTATTGATTTGATAGTAGTGGCTACTTTTTTTTCGTTCCATTGTTCATATTTTTTTACATTGAGCAGATAATTATTCATTTCTTCAAACATATTTCGGTGGTTATAAAAACTCAAAGCCGAATCTTTTCCGGGAAAATCATTATAAGGTACAATTCCATAAATTTTCCACATACGAGGTATGGCATTAGCTTCAGAACCCTGAGCAAAATATGTTTTTCCACGTGTCTGAACAAAACTTTTTGCTCTCTCAAAATATTCCCAGTAAACAGTAAACATCTCTGAAAGCTTAACTTCTTTGCCCGTTATTCTGTAAACTTCCGATTCAAAGAAGGATGTTGCAGAAAAGCACCAGCAAGTGCCAGAATTTCCTTGTGAAACAGGTGCTTTATGCCAGAAAGTTTTGTATTGTTCAATAGATGCAGGTAAATCGTAATTAGAATAATCGGTTTTAAAAATGGCAGGAGAATGTTTTTTTTCCTGTTTTTCTTCGTAAAGTTCAACATTCTTAAGGATTATATCTTCATAATATCCTGATTTTTGTTCTTTAAATATAGCTTTGTCTTTTTTTTGTGTTGTTTTCTGAGCAAAAATGTCCGGACTGCTAATCAAAGATATCAGGCTGACTGCACAGACAAGTAGAAATATTTTGTTTTTTAATAAATCTTCTGGAATTTTATTTAATATATTTTTATAGTTATGCAAAATCTAATTCTAAATTTTTCATTCTTTTTTTTTATTCTTTGGAATAATAACTAATAATTTAAAATTTGCGAGATTTCTTGAACGAGAATAAAAGCTAACGCTTTTTTATGTTGTTTTGAAAATTCTACTATCAAATAGTAAAAATTGTTAAGCAGTTATTTTTAACTGCTGTTTTGGGTTACAAGCCCTGATATTGTATTTTTTAAGTTTTTTGGGTTTTTAAATTAAATTATTTAATCCGAAATAAAAACAGATTCAATTACCTTTATCATATATTTTTTATCTTTTCAGGATTTTGTCTTGTATCAAATATTGATGCAATATACACTAAATTACTTTTTTCTTCTATCCAATATATAATTTTATAATTTCCTTTAACAAGAAACCGAAACTCATTTTGCCGATCAGCTAATAATTCTTCTTTATGTCCTGATCTTGGATTATTTTCTAAAATTATAGTCTAAACAACTAAATCTTTAACAATCTTTTTAGCCACTTTCAGACTGGCTTTTAATTTATAATAATAGAATATTTCTTCAAGCTGAAATAGAGCTTTATCTGTCCAAAATATTTTCATTCCCATGAATCTATATCTTTTCGTAGTTCTTTTGCTTCTGTAACTCGTTTTTTCTTTGCGTCATCTTCAGCATCGTCAATCATATTATTAAATTTTTTTAATGACATTGGTTGAGTCTGTATCTCGTAAAGTTGCTTTTTTTCTTTTTGCAACAATTTTTCAAATCGTTCAACTAATTCTATATTTTTTATTCCCAGGAATTCCTGAATAAAATTTATTTTTCTTGTTTGAATATCCATATTTTATATATGTTAATATGTCATAAAATAGTAATATTTAAGTCTGTATATTTTTTAATTTTTAATGAACAAGAACATCTGTATCAAAGTATAACATCGTTTACTTGGTTTGCTAATTCAGAAATATCAATATTTTTCGGAATTTTACGATTAGTTTTATGGTTAATTTTTTTTGTTTTTAAAAGAGCCTCATACAAGTTATTTTCTTTATTTTTTTGCTGAATAAAAATATTTTTAATGAAATGATTTATTATTTCAAAAACAATTTCATCAATAGGTTTGTTTTTTTTCTTTGATAATTTAAATAGAAAATTTTCTATTCTTTGATTATCAATATTTAAAGATATTTGTTGCATTTTTTTTATTGAATTTTGAATTTGTAAAAATAATAATTTTTCTTAATTAATAAATTATTACTTTAAGCAAGTTTTTTTTAATTAATAATTTTCAAATATAGTAAAATATTTTTATATCTTTACGTTAAAAATAAAAAATATAAATAATGAAGTAAAGGAAATTATTGAAATTAGCTTGAACGAATTAATTAATCCTGATAATAAATCTGTGAAAGTTATTAAATATGATGCTCTTACAATAAATGCACCTTATTATAATGCAAAAAATCATCATATCTGGGGAGCAACAGCAATGATATTAAGCGAGTTTTTGGAGATAGTTAAAAGAATAGGATGCTACTAGGCACTTACGATTTAGTTATTGATAACATTTTAACGATAATTTTGTTGATGTAAATAAAAAAATTGACAGTTGACAATAGGCAGTTGACAAAAAAACAAATTGCTTACTGCCTACTGTCAATTGTCAATTGTCAACTTTTTTGCATAAAATAATTGATAACCGATTACTGATAACCGATTACTGATAACCGATTACTGATAACCGATTACTGATAACCGATTACTGATAACCGATTACTGATAACCGATTACTGATAACCGATTACTGATAACCGATTACTGATTACTGATTACTGATTACCGATTACTGATAACCGATTACTGATTACCGATTACTGATTACTGATTACTGATTACCGATTACCATTAATCCTTTATTACATTCTTATAATGCTCATATCTTTCTAATATTTCCTGAACATAATTATAAGGTTCTTCGCCTCTGCAATATCCAAATTTAACAACAGAGTCTCTATAATATTTCGGATTTGACTTATTAAGAAGATAATAATCAACATTATTTGCCCAGATATCAGGGTCCTTACTATTTTTACTGGCTAATCTGCGGGCATCTAATATATGACCTAATCCTACATTATAAGAAGCTAATACGAATTTAATTCTTTCCTGTTTATCTTCAATTGCTCCATCAAATTGTTTGTCAATCCAATAAATATATTTAGCGCCTGCAGCAATATTTGCACTTGTTGAAGATAAACTATCAATACCATACATTTTAGCAGTATTAGGCATTAATTGCATTAAACCATAAGCTCCAGCCCAGGATTTAGCATAAGGTTTAAACCTTGATTCCTGATAAATTAAAGAAGCCAATAATCGCCAGTCCCAGTCAATCTTTTTACTATGTAGCTTTATATCATCATCATAAAGAGAAACTTTTCCACTACTTATTGAAAAAAATTCGCTTTGAACAATATTTACCGACCTTGGATTTTTAAAATACTTGTTATATATTATTCTAAAATGCTTTGTTTTTTTATAATTTTTTAGCCATTGATTTATATCAGCTAACAATTCGTTAGAATTTTTTCTTACTGCCCAGGCTAAATTTTGAGGAAAGCTGATTGGTGTCTTAACATCAATATTTGGATAGTATGTTTTATTAACTAATGCAACATGTTCATCACTAACAGTATAATCAATTTCTCCTTTTGCAACTAATGTAATTAGTTGTTCTGTCTCGTATTCCTGAACTTCAATAATGTGGATGCTATCCCCTATTTCGTCAGATAAATTTTTCAAACGCGGATAAAATGATGAGCCCTTTTGAACATAAATTGTCTTTCCGGCTAAATCCAATTGATTTCTTATTAGATGATTTTCAATTTCTGAATATCTCATTTTTTTCCACCCATCAGGTTTTCGTTGAACTAAAACCTGTCGTGTAGTACTATATGGTTCAGTAAAATTGACAATTTTACTACGCGTTTTTGTAATAGTTAAGTCTATTGCTATCAAATCACATTCATTATTGTTTAAGAATTCAAAAGTTTTTCCCAGATCATTGCTAACAATTACCTCTAACTTAATTCCTAAATGTTCGGCTAATAACTTTAAAAGCTCAAATTGAAACCCCATTGGCTCACCTTTATAAACAAAATAATCGGTAGAATTATAATCGGTAATAGCAATAAGTTTTCCTCTCTCCTTTATTTGTTGTAAATCAATAATCAGTTCATCATCCAGAGAAGATTTATTGCCTTTATTTTTACAACAAAACAAAATAGTCCCGATGATTATAGGAATTAGAAAAAAGAAAAATAATTTTATATATTTTAATCTTAACATAACTATTTTTTAATACGGAAATAAAAATAAAATGTTACAAATCATTAAATAAAAAAAACTTTTATTAATTTTATTTTTATTTATAAAAATATTAACTTTGTCAAAAATTAAATCTAATAAATATCTTAAACTATGAAAAGAATAATCATATTATTTATTACACTATTTTTTATTACAAATTTTAATTTTGCCCAAAAAGACAAGGATGTTTTAAATATAAAAATGTCAGCGGCAAGGTTAAAGTTTCTTGATGAGGATTATTATGGTGCTTTTCGAACTTATCGTAAGCTTCATGAAAATAACTCCAATGATGCTCTTTTAAATTTTAGAATGGGCGAATGTTGTGTGGCTTTAGATGATATGGAAGAAGCTATACCACTTCTTGAAAAAGCTTATGAACTGGACTCTTTAGTAAATAAAGATTTGTTTTTATTGCTTGGTCAGGCACACCAATATTTGGGAAATATTGGAAAGGCAATTTATGCTTACTATAAATACAAAACAAGGTTAACACCAAAACAGCTTGAACGCCACCAGGTAAACAGGCTTCTTCGTCAATGTTTAACAGCTAAAGATCTGATGAAAGACCCTGTTAATGTTAAAATAAAAAATCTTGGTGCTTCTATTAATTCAGAGTTTACTGATGCATCACCTTCAATTACAGCTGATGGAAAAACATTGATTTTTACAGCCCGTCGCCCTGATACTAAAGGGGGCAAAATAGACCCTGCAAACGATGAATATTATGATGATATCTATATTTCAACCCGGAACAATGATACAAAAACCTGGAATAAAGCAACTCAAGTGCCAGGATCAATTAATTCTGAAGGACACGATGCCAATTTAAGCATTTCACCTGATGGAAAAAAGATTTATCTTTATAAAAACATCACAGGTAAAACAAGAAGCGGCGATATTCTGGTTTCTACAATAAATGATGCAGGTGAATGGTCTATGCCAAAATCATTAGGTGCTAACATTAATACTTCATATTTTGAAAGTTCTGCCTGTATTACTGCCGATGGTAATACTTTATACTTTGTAAGTGAAAGAGATAAAGACGGATATGGAAGCGGTGACATTTATCTGTCAAAACGTGAAGGAGGACAATGGGCTAAACCACAAAACCTCGGTCCTGTAATTAATTCAATCTATGATGAGATTGGGGTTTTTATTCATCCTGATGGAAAAACTTTATTTTTCAGCTCAAACGGTCATAATACTATGGGAGATCACGATATATTTATGAGTGTTTATGAAGATGACAGATGGACAAGACCTGTAAACCTTGGTTATCCCATTAATACCACAAAAGATGAAATTCATTTTATTCTTACAACTGATGGCAAAACAGCTTATATCTCAAGCTCAAGGGACGGGGGATTAGGAAAAACTGATATTTATAAGATAGATATGTCGGTTTATTTTCAAACTTATGAAAAAATTGATAGAGAAATTGCTTCTGCTTTATCAGGACCTGCTATATCAATTTTAAAAGGAAGTGTAGTTGATGCAGTAACAAGTGAGCCGGTAAAAACAAATATTATCGTTAAAGACATAGCAAATAATGTTGACAATATTATTTCTTCAGATGAAAAAGGAGAATATTTTATTGTTCTTCCTGCTGACAAAAAATATGAGCTTTCAGTTAATAAGAGAGGTTATAAAGGACTAAATGTGAAATTTAAACTCCCTAAATCAAAAGACGCTTCTGATACTTTTGTTCTTGTAAAACACTTGTTTTTAAATAAAAAATGAAAAAGATTACTTTATTCCTATTTATAATAACTTTAACTTTTTCTCTGGTCCATGGACAATATGGCTCTTTAATTTATACAGATACAATTAATTTTGAAACAAGCCATAATTGGGTTCATTTAGATACTTCTATAACTAACAATATTTGGAGAATTGGAATACCATCAAAGACTTATCTTGATAGCGCTTATTCTATTCCTTATGCAATTATAACTGATACAATCAATAGTTATCCTATAAATAATTATTCATATTTTGATATTATAATAGATGACGATTCTCCAGGATGGTGGATGTGGGGAGAAGGAATTATCAGTTTTTGGCATAAATATGATACGGATTCATTAAAAGATGGTGAATATATTGAAGTTTCGTATGATGGTGGCAATTCTTGGATGAATATAATAAATGATAGTTTGGCAATGGAAACATCAAATATTAATTTTTACACTAATTCAGATACAATATTAGGTAATATCCCAGCTTTTAGTGGTCATTCTGGAGGATGGATTTATTCCGAATTTTATTGGTTCTGGAATGCATTAGTAAAAGAATTTCCTCAAGACTCATTGATAGTTAGGTTTATTTTTAAAAGTGACAGTATCCAAACAAATAAAGAAGGGTGGCTTATTGATAATATAGTTTTTAATGGTTATGAGATCATTGGGGATATTAGTTATATTACATTAGGCAGCGAAAAGGTAAAATTATATCCCAATCCGGTAAAAGATTTTTTTACTATTGAATTTTCTAATCCCAAAAATGATAAATTTATATTAGAATTATTTGATAATTTGGGAAAACAAATAATGAAAAAGAAAAATATAAAAACAGATAAAATAAATATAAGTAAGATAAATCTTGATAAAGGAATTTATTATTTCAAATTATTTAATGATGATGAAATTCATACAGGAAAAATATTGATTGATTGATTAATAACTTCTGGCAGGGCAAACGCATGAATATTTTTTTTATTATCACAGGTCGCTCCTCTGGAGCTATTATTCAGGGTGTTGTGTGTTTTTCTATAAACAGGTCAATCCTAACGGATTTTTTCTTATATTTATAGTCCCATTAGTTAATTCCGATAGGAAATACCGCTGTTTATAGAAATGTTGATATCACCATTAGATTAATCCTCGGTAGAGGAGACCTGTTAACATATATTATCTTTTTCATGCGTTTGCCTTGTAACTTCTGGTAACATCGGTAGATGATACATAACCACCTTTATCCGTCAGTTGACGGACCCAGAATGACAGGAGTATTATTGAGAGGGGTTTTTAAACAATTTAACAATTGGCAACGGTTATATGAGAAATAATAACTTCATAAAAATAATAGGTCTCTTCTTTTTTCTTTTCACCCAATTATTATATGCTGAAAATAAGTCAGATTCCTTAAAATTGGTTTCTCAATCCAAAAAATTAATTTATAAGTTTGATATTAAAAGAGAAATTGGTCCTGCCATCTGGCGGCAGACCATTCAATCGTTTAAGGAAGCAAACAAGCTAAATGCTGATTACATTATTATTCATATGAACACTTATGGTGGTCTGTTAGATGCAGCTGATTCTGTTCGTACTGCAATTTTAAATAGCAAAATACCTGTTTTTGTTTTTATTGACAATAATGCTGCTTCGGCAGGTGCATTAATATCAATTGCCTGCGACAGCATATATATGAGAAAAGGTGCAAATATAGGTGCAGCAACTGTTGTAAGTCAGACCGGCGAAGTTGTAGCTGATAAATACCAGGCATATATGCGCTCTATGATGCGTTCTACTGCCGAAGCTCACGGAAAAGATACTATTATTCAGGGTAAAGACACAATCATCAAATGGTTTAGAGACCCTATGATTGCTGAAGCTATGGTTGACCCGAGAAGCTATATTGAAGGAATTATTGACACAGGAAAAGTCTTAACCTTTACCACTTCCGAAGCGATCAAATATGGCTATTGCGAAGGAGATGCTGAAAATATTAAAGAAGTTTTAAAACTTGCCGGAATTGAAAACTATGAAATTAAAGAATATAAACTTACCACATTAGAATCAATTATCGGATTCCTGGTAAATCCTTTATTTCAAGGTTTCCTGATAATGATAATTATGGCAGGAATATATTTTGAATTACAAACTCCGGGAATAGGATTTCCCCTTGCAGCTGCAATAATGGCTGCTTTGCTTTATTTTTCCCCCTTATATCTTGAAGGTTTAGCCGAAAACTGGGAAATAGTTCTGTTCGTTTTAGGACTTATATTAATTGGTTTGGAAATCTTTGTAATACCGGGCTTTGGTATTGCAGGTATTTCAGGTATTTTATTTATTGTTACCGGATTGACCTTGAGTATGGTTGGTAATATTGTTTTTGACTTTTCAGGAATTAATCTTGAAGTTATTTTTAAATCTTTCTTTATTGTTACTTCATCAATGCTTATTTCCTTTATTCTTTCACTTTATTTTAGTAAGAAGCTTTTAACTTCCGAACAATTCAAATATTTAGTTTTACGTGCAACACAAAAAAAAGAAAAAGGTTTTATTGGGGTAGAAAGCAAACATAAAGAAATGATTGGGAAAACAGGTGTTGCCTCAACCATTTTAAGACCATCAGGAAAAGTAGAGATTAATGGTGATTTATATGATGCAAAAGCGGAGATTAGTTATATTGAAAAAGGAGAAAAAGTCCTGGTAGCTAAATTTGAGGCCGGGCAGTTGTATGTAAGGAGAATATAAAAAAGTCGGCAGTTGGCAGTTGGCAGTTGGCAATGATTAAATTGTTGAATTGCTAAATTGCTGAAGTTGAATAACAAACAATATAAGAAGCCTTTGCAAAACCAAAATAACATTGAATACAAACCACAGATTTCACAGATGACACAGATAAATCCCGTAGGATATGTAACCAACGGGATAAATAAATTATTAAATATAAATATATCTGTGAAATTAAATTAATAATTATTAGAAACCTTTGCAAAACCTGTAAAATGTCATTCTGAACGGAGTGAAGAATCTTTTTATGTCATTGGTTATCAACATTATGAGATTTTTCGTTTCACTCAAAATGACAGCTAAAAGTTAGTTTT
>SDBV01011599.1_pt1 | contig 11401 bp, 2 predicted proteins | sample 2277081 | NCBI WGS metagenome assembly SDBV01 (sample SAMN10402039, study PRJNA504765) | marine sediment metagenome | isolation source: marine sediment core GS10_PC15, 223 cmbsf | place: Arctic Ocean: Southern Knipovich Ridge | collected 2010
GGCCGCCGGCCGGATCGATACGTTTTGGGCCCGCAGTACGCACATCTGGGATATCGCGGCCGGCGTGCTGTTGGTCACCGAAGCCGGCGGCGTGGTAACGGGTCTGGAGGGCCAACCGCTCGATTTGAGCGTGCCACACCCGGTGGCCGCGGCCAATGCCACGTTGCACCGGCAGTTTCAGGACTTATTGGAGAATGCCCCACACCTGAGCTAGGTTCAACGTCGTTGGTAGGGATTCGGGGGCGGTGTCCGGGCCGTGCCAGCATCCGTAGCGAGCAGGGCGGATGCCGGCGGTCGGCCACCGTGGCACACCCGCGGCGAGTTCCGCCTGAGAACCGGCCCCCCAAAAGGGCCGAAATCAGTATCTGCTTTGAGGTTGCCGCCGAGGGGGATTAAACTGAGTGGGAGGCTCCTCATCTCTTGCCCGTTTCGATCGTAACCTTTCTGGCGCGGCATGTCTCGGCCGGAAGTTCAAGGGCGTTTGTCGATGCGACAACAATTCCGGCAGCGCGGTTGTTTAGGCTTCGCCATCGCGGTGGTCTGGCTGGCGCTGTTTGCGCCGTGTGGCGTATGGGCCCAGGACGAGACGCCGCCACCGTCGACCACCAGCAAAGAAACCGAGCCGGCGCCGCAGCCCGCCAAAGCGACCCACGAAAAGCCGCTGCCCGGTGAAGCCCTGCCCGAGGTGTACCACCTGCGCGACAAAGACGGCAAGCTGCAAAAAGTGCCGGGCTTCACGTTGGAAATATTCATGGAACTCTGGAAGCTGAAAAATCAGCTTGACCAGCAGAACCGTCCGCCACGCTTTAGCATCTCGACTTTGACGCTCACCGGCTCGGCCGTCGAGGGCCGCGCCGATCTGGTGGCCGACTTCACCATCGTCGTTCACGAATCGGGCTGGATCCTCGTGCCGTTGCGACTGGCCGGCGCCGTGCTGCGCGAGCCGCCCTCGTTCGAAGGCCCCGGCGAACGCGTGCACGACGTAGCGCCCGACGGCAATGGGTACGTCGTTTGGATTCGCAGCGAGCCGGGCACAACGCACCGCGTGAAGCTCCACCTGTGGGCCCCGCTGGAGCAAGTCGGACCCGAGTCGCACTTGCGATTGAGCGTGCCACGATCGCCCGTTGCCAAGTTGGAGTTGTTGGTTCCTCTGGAGCAGGCCGAAGCGAGCGTTTCGGAAGGCAGCACGCTGGAAGCGGCCACTCCGGCCGCCGACGGTCAGACGCAACTGACGGTCGTGGGGCTGCGCGGCCAGTTCGATCTGGCGTGGCACGCCGCGGACGCACGGATCGCGCGGCTGCCTATCGTGCTGGAAGCGACCGGCGCGGTATCGGTGCGCTTCGACGGGCACAGTGTGAACAGCGAGGCCAAACTTACGGTGCGCAGCTCGGGCGGCGAGTTCGAAAGTTTTCGCGTGCGCCTGCCGCCCGGCGCCGAGTACGTGCCGACGTCCCAAGGCACCTCGACGGTCGTGCCCGTGGAAACCGACGACGAAGCCGACGATGCATCCGGTAAGCTCTACGAAGTGCGGCTGGCGCGCAAAACCGCCGGCCCCGTAGAGGTCCGCTTCGTCACCGAACGCGCCTACGACCCGCAGTCCGACGACCCACCCGTGGAGTTGGCCGGTTTCGAGGTCATCGAGGCGGCGCGGCAATGGGGGACGCTTACCGTGCAGGTGTCGGGCAACTGGCACGTCCAATGGGGCCCGATGCGGAACATTCGCCAGACCGAGGAACTGGCCGGCCTGATGGGGCGCGACGAGTCAACCCACGCGTTCGAATACTCGGTGCAACCCTTCTCGCTAACCGCACGCATCAGGCCCCAAGAGAGGCGCATTCGGGCCGAAGGCGACTACGTCGTCGAGATCGGTCGCGACGAGGCCCGACTGCGGGCCCGTTTGAAGTACACGATTCGCGGCGCCAAGGCCCGCACGCTCGAGGTCGATGCGCAAGGCTGGGATGTCGACCTGATCGGCCCGGGGAATCTGGTGAACGTCGACGTCGTGGGCGCGGGCCAGAACAGCCCGCTGGTGATTCCTTTGCTGCAACTCACTTCCGGCGAACTGGAGGTGACGTTCGAGGCCCGCCAAGAGATATCGCCCGAGTCGCCGACGGTGTCGCTGCACCTGCCCGTGCCACGCGGCGAATCGGTGGCCCCGGCCAACGTGACGATCGTCCCGGACGACAACATCGAGATCTTGATCGATCCGGAGCGGACCGTCGATTTGGTCGCGCAGCCGGTCCGTCCCAAGGGGCCGGAACTTCCCGAGCGCCAGCAGCCGCCACTGTATCTTCGCACCGACGGCGAATCGCCGATGTTGGTCGCGTCGATCGAGGTCCACAAGCAAGAGATTTCGACGGCGCTTGCGGCGCAAATCGCGCTGGGCGATCGCGAGGCGGTCGTCGACCAGCGGATGACGTTTCAGGTCTCTTACGAACCGACGGACCATCTCGTACTTGGCGTGCCGCGCGCGCTGCGGATCGATGAGATGACCGTCTCGCTGGATGGGCAGCGGCTTGCGCCCACGACCGTGCGTGAGCGCGGCCAAGGACGTGAGTCCGATGTCGTGCCGGTACGCGTGGCCTTGCCTCAACCGCGGATCGGCCGCATTGAGTTGCAGATCAAATATACCGTGCCCCACGAAAAGCTTGCCGACCAGGCCAGTACGCGGGTGGTCGTGCCGTTGGTGATTCCCGGCGAGGGCAAGCTAACCCACAACCAGGTGACCCTCGCGCCGGAGTCCGGCGTCTCGGTGAGCTATCCAAGAGGTCCCTGGACCGAAGCGTCGCGCGGTTCACGCTCTGCCGGTGCAACCGCGTTGACCCTGACGGCCGAAAACGCCATTGCCGAAGTGGACCTGGCGGTAACCTTCGAGGAACTTCCGACCGAGCACGCCACCACGGTCGAGCAGGCCTGGATCCAGACCTGGCTCACCGAGTCAGGGCGGCACGATCGGGCCGTCTACCGCTTCACGAGCACCGAGCCAAGTTTGCGGTTGTCCCTGCCCGACGGGGCCGAGTTGGCCTCGCTGGAAGTCGACGGGCGCCGAATCCTGGATCTGCAGGGCGAATCGCGCGAACTTGTCATTCCATTGGGCAACGCCAGTGCCGGCCAGCGGCTGCTCGAGCTGCGCTATCATTTCAGCCAACGGCCCGGGCGGGGCGCCGTGGCAATCGAAGCGCCTCGAATCAAACCGGCCCCTTGGGCCCATCGCTTGTATTGGCAGTTGGTGTTGCCTTCGGCCGAACATATCGTGGGGGCGTCGGGGAACTACGCGCGGGAGTATCGGTGGGTCTGGTCGAACTTGCACTGGCGCCGCCAGCCCGTACTGAGCCAGCGCGAGTTGGAAAGTTGGATCGGCGTGGCGCCGCCACCCGGCAACGCTCGCTTGAACGGCGAAAGCGAAGAGGATTTCGCGCGGCGTCAAGAAACTCAGGCGGCGTCGGCGAATCATTACCTGTTCAGCACGGTGGGCGCTGCCGAGCCGCTGGAAGTCCACACCTTGAGCCGCGCGCGGTTGGTGTTGTTCGCTTCGCTGCCGCTGTTGCTGTGCGGTCTGCTGTTGATCTACGTGCCGGGGCTTCGGCATCCGGCGGTGATTCTCGTGGCGGCGGTCACGGTTGCGGCGATCAGCATCATCGATCTGGAATTGGCCGTCCTGCTGGCGCAGGCTGCAAGCCTGGGACTTGTGCTGGCCGTGCTGGCCGTGCTCCTGGCGCGCGTTACCGTGCGCGCGTCGGTGTCGGCAACGGCGGCGCGCGAGAGCTCTGGGGCGATCGAACGGCCGTTTTCGGATCCGTATTTCCGCGCGCCGGGCAGCGGTTCACAGCCGTCGACGGCCACGAACCCGCTGGTTTCATCGTCCACCCCCGAGAGCCACGCATGAGCGGCCCGAGCAAAGCTGCCTGGTTGGCCGGCGCGCTTGCCGCGGTGGCGTTTGGCAATGGGTTGCACGCCCAGCCCCCCCATGCGCAGCCGAACGGCGAGCTCTCGGTCCCGCGGTTTCATCGCAATTATGTGCCGGCCGAGCAGATCGAAAACGGCGCATGGACCGAAGGCTATTTGCCCATCGACGCCGACGAGTTTCGCCGGCTGGTGGAAACCGTGCACGCCGGCGCCATCGGCGCGCCGGGCGCCAAAGCAGCCAGGATCGAGGAAGCCGAATATCGGGCACAACTGGTGGGCGACAACTTATTGGTCGGCAGCGCCACCTTGCGACTGTCGCGCCGCGAGCCAACCAATGTCATGCTCATGCTGGATCCGTGCTCCTTGGCGCTTGCGGCGGCCGACTGGCAGGATCAAGACTCGAAGCCGGCCGTGCTCGGCGTCGGACCCGATGGCCTGCACTACGTATTGGTCGAGGGCTCGCGGTTGCACCTCGACTGGTCGCTGAGGGCTGCGCGCACGGCCTCCGGCGGCGTTGGATTTCGCATCGAGGTGCCGCGGTGTCCGATCACTCGCGTGACGTTCGACGCACCGGCCGAACTGGAGTTCGTCGTCGACTCCGGCATCATCGGCAAGGCGGCCGGCCCCACGCCGGAAACCACGCGATGGACGATTGAATTGGGCGGGTACAATCGCACGACGCTCCGCGCCGTGGTCGAAGGCGCCGCCCGCGAACGTCCTCCGCTTACGTTGCTGCGGCAATCCTTGACCTACGACTTCTCGGCGCGCGGCGTCAACGTCGGCGCGCAACTGAAGTTGGACGTCCACGGTGAACCACTCAAACGGATCGCCGTCGAGCTCGATCCCGGGTTGCGCGTCGTCGCGGCCCGCTATGGCGAATTGCAGGTTCCCTTTGCCGTGATCGACGACGTTGAAACGGGCACGTCGCACGTCGAGCTTCGGTTGCCCGAACCGATCGTCGGCACCGGCCGCGTTTTGCAGTTTTCGGCCATCGCGCCGTTGGCCCTTGGAACGCGCTGGCGGTTGCCGGGTCTGCGGCCCGAGGGCATGGCCTGGCAAGAGGGCACCGCCACGCTGTTGATTCCCGGCGATTTGGTGCTGAAACAACTGAACACCGACGGATGTCGCGAATCGCGTATGGCGGCCTTACCCGCCCGAGCCGGTGGCGAATCGATCGAAATCCAGTACTTTCGGCCCGACGCAACCGTGGAAGTGTTGCTCGATGAGCCGCGCGAGGAATTGCGCCTCGACAGTGGGTCGCTGGTCGAAGTGGGCCCGAATGAAATCACCAGCCGCCAGAGTGTCGAAGTCGGCATCGCGCGTGGCGAGCGGCGCGTTGTCCACGCCCGAGCCGCCGCCCCGTGGACGATCGATACCATCGCCGACGTGGGTACGAATGAGTCCCTCGAATGGGAGATCGAAGACGGGCCCGATGGCGCGTCGTTGCTGAAAATCGCTCTGGCCGCCACGCTCTCGCCCGGCCAGCGCGCGCGGTTCGTGGTGCGCGGTCACCGGCCCGTGCCACCGGGTTCCTCGTTCGAAGCCCAGGAACTCGTGATGCTCGATTTCGACCCGGCACCGGGCGGCGAACGTCTGATCGCCGTTCGCGGCGCCGAGGGAATGGAGCTGCGATGGGCCGAGGCCGCGGACTCAAGCCGGCTCGATCCCCTCAAGCTCACTGCCGCGCAGACGCGACTGCTCCCGCAACCCACGGCCGGTGTGCTGTTTGATGCCGACGCCCTGTTCGTGCGTTCGACCGTCGGCGTCGAGCGTCGCAAGGCGAGCTATGCCGTCGACATTCGAATCGACGCCGTGTTGCAAGACGACGTGCTCACCGAAACTTATACCTTCGAGTGTGTTCCCGAGACATCGCGGATCGACCGCTTGCTCGTGCGATTGTCGCAGCCCCGCGATGCGCCGCTGGAGTGGAATCTGGCCGGCGCCAATTCCGGCCAGTTCGCGGCACGGCGAATCACGCCGGCCGAACAGACCCAAGTCGGTTTGCCCGAAGGCGGCGAAGCGTGGGAAATCACGTTGCAATTGGCGCACCCGGGCGCGTTCGGGCTGCGCGCGGTACGTTCGACGCGGTTGGACGACGCGACGCCGTTGGCGCTGGCTTCCGTTGCACAAGCCACGTTGCAGCGCGGCACGGTGACGATTCGCGCCTTGGGCGGTTCGGGGGTGACGATCAAGAATCGGCGACTCGCGTCCGTTCCCGCCGAATTGCTGGAGACCGACCGGTACCAGACGACACGCGCCGCGTTCGACTATCAGCCGGGCCGTGACGACCTGGGGGCCGAGCCGGCGGTAAGCGTCGCCCCGGCCAAGCCCGAGCAAGCCACCTCGGGTGCCTGGATCTGGAACCTCCGTCTCGATTCGCGCTTTCGCACAGCGGGCGCTACCGTTCACTGGGCCCGGCTTGGCATTCAAACCGCAGGCAAACAGAGCATTCACATAACCTTGCCCGAGGGCGCGCAGTTGCAAGCGGCCTGGATGGATGAACAACTGCTATCGCTTTCCGGACCGTCGGCCGACGAGTCCGGCTATCTGGTCGATCTGCCGCCCGGTCGCGCCTTTGCCTCGCTTTCGCTGTACTACACGACCTCCGGCCGCTTGCCGTCGCTGGTGGCCTCGACCGAGCCCGCATTCCCACGGTTCGATATCCCCATCATGGCGCGGCAATGGACTCTGTGGCTCCCACCAGGCTACGAGATCGGCAGTTCGCCCGGCGAGTATCCCGTCGACTCGCTGGCGCCCGTGGGCCTGACGGAGCGTCTGTTTGGCGGCCTGGGGCGAGAAGCCACGTCGAAAACGTTCAACCCGTTTATCGCGCGAGATTGGCAATCGTTGATCGCGCGCGACTCGGACGATCTCGTTGCGCGCCAGTCGGCCAAGTTGTTCGTCGAAACGCTGGGCGCGATGATGACCGCGTACGTGGCGGGCGAAGCGGAAACCGATCTGACTTGGGGGCAACTGTTGGCGCTCGCGGCCGCCGACGAAACCTCCTCGGGGCGCACCGTGTTGATCGACGGCGACAGTCTCGCATGGCTGAACCTGGGCCCACAAACGCGCGTGCGGTTTCAGCCAGGCGATTCGCCTCTGGGGCGTGGCGTGGCACTGTTACGCAGCGCCGATCTGGCGGTGCTGGCGCGACCCGATGTGATCGCCGTCACGAGCGGGGCGACGGCGGCTGCCGAGGCGCGCCAACTTGGCGGCTGCGACTACAACGTCGTTTACAGCGTTGCTTCCGGTCCGCTCGCCGATGAATTCGAGCGAGCCGCCGCCCGACCCGGCAGCGGATCGGATTATCAAGCAGTCGCCTCGTGGCAAGCGGCGCCCCAACGCGGCCCGCTCCCTTGGTCCCAGCCCGAGCAGGCCAAGCTCGCCACGCAAGACGCCGGCGCATGGCAACCCTACACGCTGCACCTGTCACATGCTGGCCAACCCCGAATTCCGATCGTACACACAGCGGCGATGAACGCGTTGGCTTGGCCGGTGTTTCTGGTCGTGGTTGCCGCGGGGATCTGGCGCCGCGATCGACGGCCAACGATGCTGTTGATCTTCGGTGCGTTGTCCGGTGTGCTGGCGGCGCTGTTGCCTGCCGCGTACGTGCCGCTGGCCAGCGCGGCATTTCTTGGCGCGCTGGTTTGCGTGGCGCTGCGGATGACGCGCATGCCACTGCTGGCCGCGCATGCCGGCGACGAACGGTCGCACGCCTCACACTCCAAGCTTGACGTGGCACATCAAGTGGCCGTGTGGCTATTGGTCGCGGCAATTCTACACTGCGGCACGGTGCGTCTGGCTGCCCAGCCGCGGCCGGCGACCTCACCGCTGCAGAGCACGAGGACGGCTGCCGAATCGCCAAGCGCATCGTCCGATTCCGAACAGCGCTCGGCCGACGCCGGCGCTCGACCCGCGCAACGAATTCACCAGGTTTTTGTGCCGGTTGATGATGAACAGAATCCGATCGACGGAAGATACTACGTACCCGCCGAACTCTACAATCAGCTCCTGCGCCGCGCCCGCGCCGCCAGCGGCGGGTCCAAAGAATGGCTTGTGACGGGTGCTTCGTACCAGGGCACTCTCGCTCGGGACCCGATAACCAGACAATTGGGACTGTCGCAACTAAAGGCCGTTATCCTCTTGCAAGTGTGGCAATCGCGCGCCACCGTGATGGTCCCGTTCCCGCGCGAGGCAGGCTCTGATCCGGTGGTCGGCGCACGCCTCGACGGCCGAGCGATCCCCGTCACGTGGAACGACGCGGGGGACGCACTGGTCATCGGAACGTTGCCCGCCGACCGCTACCGCCTCGAGCTCGATTTACAAACCCGACAGCAAACGTACGGCACGACGGCCGGTTTCGATTTGGCAATTCCGCCGTTGGCCAGCGCGGAAATCGAGCTGGCGATTCCGCCGGACGCTCCGGCCATCGAGCTGCCCGTGGCGCGCGGGCAGGTTCGTGTGCAGAAGGACCGCGGACGGTTACAAGCACAGCTCGGAGCGTGTCGTCGCCTATCGGTGCGCTGGCCCGCGGGCATCGGCATGGAAACGTCGATCGCCAACGCCGAGGTCGAGGAGTTGATTTGGATCAAGGTTCGACCCGGCACCACGGTCGTCCACGCGAGGTTCAAGTATCGTGTCCTGGAAGGGAGCATGCGGCAGATTCGACTGCTGGTGGACCCGCGATTGCGATTGCTTCCATCGACCAGCGTGCAGTCGCCCATCGCGGCCGTACAGACCATCGCAGGCGACCCTCAGAGAATCGACCTGGAACTCGCACGCCCGGTCTCGGATCAAATCGACGTCGACTTGTCTTTCTTGTTGACCGGCGCCTCGGGCGTCGGCAACTTGCAATTCCCGCGTCTCGAGTCGCGAGCGGCTCGCGCGACTAGGCGTTGTCTGGCCGTTTCGGTCGACGTGTCCCTGGAATCAAGGGAATTCCCAGGCGAGGATTGCAGGCCGATGGCGATCGGCGAGTTCATGACGGCCTGGGGCGCCGCTGACAACCCACCGCTAGCCGCCTATCGAATTCCGCGTGGCCAGGCGATGTGGGTGCTGGCCACGCAACCGAGCGAGCCCCGCACGGCGGTCGAACAAACGTTGGCCGTCAGCCTGGGGCGAGGCCCTTCGCTCGTGGAGTACGATGCCGCGCTGTCGATCGAACGCGGCTACCTGTTTCAACTGGGGCTCAAGGGACCGCCCGGCCTCTCGATCGACGACATCTCGCTCGTCGAAGACGACCTCGAGCGCATCGCCCGCTGGTCGGTCGACGAGGTGGGGCGAATCACGGTTTTTCTTACAGGTCCGATCACCGGCAAGCAACGCTTGACGCTGCGCGGTCATATCGAATCGACCGCCAGCGGCGCCGCGACCCTACCGATCTTCGAGATGGTCGGCGTCGAGAGCGCCAGCAATCGATGGCTCGTGTATCGCCAGAGCGCCGTGCTGGTCGAAGTCGATCCCGGTCCCGACGTGACTTCCTATGAACCGGACGACGCACAGCCGCGCGATGGATTCGGAACGCTGGTCGGAGCCTACCAGAGCGACGACCCACAGGCCGCCATCGCCGTGAGGGTTTCACCGAATGCCGCGCAAGCCAGTGCCCTCACCGTGACCACGCTCGAGCGTGACGACGACCGTTGGATCGCGGAGTTGCTTTGTCGCGTAACAGTGAGCGAAGGCGTCGTCGACGTGTTGACGTTTGACGTTTCACCGCAATGGGCCGAGCCGTTTCGCGTCGATCCGCCAGCGCAAACGAAGGTCGTGCCCGTGCCAGGCGAGCAACGACTGCAATTGGTCGTCTATCCTCCGCGGCCGATCGCGGATACGTACCAACTAAGAATTCGCGGCCGGGTGGCGCTTTCGGCCGGCGATCGGCTGCGCGTGCCCGACATCGTGCCGCAGCGCATGCAGCAAGTGGACCGTTTTGTCGTGCTGCCGCAACGCCTCGACTTGCAGCAGATCTCTTGGGAGACCATCGGCCTTGTGCGCGCACCCATGCCCGACGAATTCGCCGCGCGAGTCCCCAACTCCGAGTCGGCCGCCGTGTTTCAAGTGGAAGGCGAGCGCTTTCAGGCTTCGCTCAAAGGCGTCCGACGCGCCGCCGCCGAGGCCCGCGTAAGGGTCGCCGACATCCACGTTGTCTGCCAACCCGACGGCCGTTGCCAGGGAGTCGCATCATTCGACCTGGAGCCGGCCGGGGCCACGAGCTGCGTGCTCGAGCTCTCCCCCGGCTACCAATTGCTCCACGCGTCGCTCGATAGCATTCCAGCACAGCTCCATCTGCTGGGCGACAACCGCTGGCGCCTCACGCTCGGTCCGCAGGAGCTGCCGCGACGGCTGGAAGTCGTCTATAACGGGCCGGTTTCCACCACCGCCGACGACACACGTTTCGACGCACCGCGTCTCTTGGACTTGGTCGTCGATGAAACGCTATGGACGGTCTACGCTCCGCGCGACACCCGAATGGCGCCGCGCAACGACGCGGTGCCAACGGTGACCGCCGCCCAACAAGAACTGCATCGGCTAAGAAGCATCGCGGCGCTGGCTCTATTGCCCGCCGAGATCCTCGGCGAGCGATTGCCCGAGGAAGTCGCTCGCTGGTATCGCCCTTGGAAACATCGGTATTCCGTATCACGTGCCGATTTGGATTGGGCGCTGGCAATCAGGGGACAGGACAACACGCAATCGGCCGAGGCCATCGAAGCGCGTCAATTGAACGAGAAGATTCGTCAACTTGACGCGCGTCTCGGTGCACCGGCCAGCGGTGCGCGTCGGACCTCGCACTTCACGCTGCCGGCCGAGCTGTTATCGGCCAGCCGCGCCACGTTCCAGCCGACGCGCTATATCGCGCGGGGAGATGCACATACCCTCAATCTTCGCTATCCGCAGGCTCGCGGTGCCGGTTGGACCGCTCGCATCACATTTGCACTGACCCTTGTCGTAGTGGTGGGCGTTGCAATCTTCATGCTGCGGGACCACAAGCTGCCAAAAGCCTCGCCGGGAATCGTCATCGCCACAGTCGGCGTCGCGTGGTGGCTACTGCTGACACCGAGTTTCGTCGGACTGGTCGCGATGGCCGTCGGCGCATTGACGGCGTTGCGTGGGCGCGGTCAGATTGCCGATACCCTGGTGGCAGACTAGGGCGCGAGCCGTTGAGGCCATCGACGCGCCTGGCGCATTCTTTAGTCCCGTCCGCCGAAGTAGTGCGAATAATTCATGAATCGTCGAGGGGCCCGACCGCCTCTCGTGTCGTTGCGTCGCGACCCTTGTCCAACGCCACTGCTTTGAAAGGCGCCACGTTGATGTTGATCCCGAGATTCGGCGATCGCTTGACGGGCCATCGCCGCGCGCTGTTCGAGGAGCGGACGTACGAACGTCTGATAGTTCGAGTACCCGGCGGAATCCACGCCCAGGTTGAGATAGGGACTCACTGTTGCACCGGCGGCCGGATTTGCGAAATACGCGTCAAAGCGGGGCCGCTGGGCAACCGATG
>SDBV01011600.1_pt1 | contig 11401 bp, 11 predicted proteins | sample 2277081 | NCBI WGS metagenome assembly SDBV01 (sample SAMN10402039, study PRJNA504765) | marine sediment metagenome | isolation source: marine sediment core GS10_PC15, 223 cmbsf | place: Arctic Ocean: Southern Knipovich Ridge | collected 2010
GACTGCACCAGGACGGTGGCCTCGATGCAGAGATAGGAGAGCGTGTTGACCGCGTCCCCTCCATCGGGGGTCAGCCCTCCGACGCAGATGTTGGTCACTTCTCCCAGCTCCTCGATCCGAGACCAGAGTCGGCAGAGGATATCCATGGCATCCTCCCGACTCATCACACCGGTTTCCATATCCCGTTTGAAAAAAGGGAAAAGATACTGGTCAATTCGACCCAGAGCGTTTGCGTATCTTCGCTCACTCACAAACGTAATATGGGTGAGCCAGACTAATTGAGTTGCCTCCAGAAAGGTGCGTGGTACCTGGTGGGCAATATGCCGAAGTCTGTCCGCAAGCTATGGGCTCGGAGCGAGGAGCGCGTGGCGGTGGACAAACCGGGAAAAGGCTTCAACGCTAACAGCCATTGACTCAAGGATCCGGTCTCCCTCCGAATTGTCGATTATTTCTCGGGAGTTCCTAATCCGACCGAGCAACCCTGAAATGCCTTCGACCAACAGAGTCGGGTAATCTGCCAGGGTGTGATCCCAGCCCGCCCAGAAGTCCCTGCCACCCCGCAGCGTGTTTGCCTCCACCGCGGAACGGTAATCTGACCTACTGATCGTCTCGGGGAGTACGGTTACGCAGAAACCGGCCCTACTGCCGGTGAGGACCTCTCCCGGATAACAGTGTAGAGGTATATGATCCATGATTGCGGCGAAAGCCAGGGCCCCGGAGAGGAATTCGCCTACTCCTGGGTTCTCTCGAAAGGTCCTACCTCGCCAGTACAAGCGTAAATCGAACTCCCCGCGAACGGATCGATTATAGCGCCTTGTACTTTCAAGTATTTCCCTCCACCCATGGTCGAAGGCTCGAGTAGCCATTGGGATATTTTTCTCGTTTGTCAAAAACCACCTGCCCAATCTTCCGGCTGTCCGAAGGAAAATGATAGCAAAATGGTTCGCCATTCACAACCTGAGATTTTGTCGAATCGTACTCCATGTAGTCAATGTCAGCATCCGCGTAACACTCACTGCACTTCCAAGCGGTATGTAGATCCCGGTAATTTTCCGGTTCACCCTCGTTCGTTCTGTATGCCGCAAGGCGTGCTTCTTTGCGTCGAGCGATGGCTCGCCATACAGGCTCCTAAATGGGGCAGACCGGGTATCTCGAAGCAGAACCGACATCTCGGATTCCTGCTGTGATTGTTCCTGGTCCGCAACCGAGATCAAAAACCGCGGCACCCGTAAAGAGTTACGGCGTCAATGCCGGGCAGTCATCATTCAGAGTGCGCTCCTCCATCAGCCGAAAACACCTCCGGCGAAAAAGGGCGATCTACCTATAAGAAAGATTGGTTTGACTCCGACGAAGAAAGTTTCCGTTCCACCAACAAAGAGGGTTTGAATACTGAGCGATGAATTGGGTAGTTGTAACCGACGCCCACACTCGTTGCATTGTAAAAGAGTCGAATAGAAGAACCGCTTCAACGCTTGTGGTTAGGGACTGCTCTCCTTTCTCCAATACCTTGGGAGACTGAAACGTCGTGCAACCCGAAATGACTAAAACGAGACTTACCGCAAGCAGCCATGTGTATTATTTCATACCTAAAAAGATAGAGTTTTTCGATAACGAATCGTACATAATCGTCATACAGGGCCGAAACCGGCGAAGTAGACAGTTTCGCCATTGCGGGAAGTTGAGATGTCCTGAACGCCGGCAATGACCAAACAGAGCACGAGTCCCAGACGCGCGATACAGTATCGAAAACGTTTGGGAACCCATTATCCCTGTGATATGCCGTGATAGAGTATCGCTTTACCACAATAACGCTACTGAAGGAGCATAAACCATGAAAAACAGCAAACTGCCCGATATTCTGACCGACGCCGACTCCCCTCATCCGATTTTCCCCATTATTCCACGATCTGTTACCGGACACACAACGTCACAACGACACCTTTGTTGTATATGAGCAATCGCCGAATCGGTCTACTCGACCTACGTATCGGGCAAACCCGTCCACCCTGGTCTTGAGCAGGCTGTTTACAGGTTCAGCCGCTTCATCCGGAGCCATGTCGGCTGTGGCAGCCACGGAAGTGCTCATATCTGCGAAGAGGAGAGTTACCAGCCGGTTCGCGTCGTCTGGGGGAGCCAGAATCTGATCGGCGATTGAGGAAGGGACTACTTCCTACGGCCTCTCTGCCTATGTGTGGGCTTGGTGCCCCTGACCGATAGGCCCGCTGTTCGTAGTCATGTGTTTCTCATGCCTCACAGCCCGTCGAGCGAAAAAAAACACTACCAATTCCCCCGCCAATCAGAGATAATCGAGTTACATCACGTTATTGGACTAAACACATGAAGAGACACCTTGTCCTTATTGGCTCTATAGTAATAATGGCTGCCTGCCAGACCGCACCGGACGGGACTCCGTTAGAAGAGGTGCCAGTGGCCGTCGTCGAAGCCTCAGTTCCCGATACAGGGCCCGAGCCGGTCGAGGAGAGAAGCTTCTTCGATCTTATCAAAAATTCGGCCGTTGAGCAGATCAGAGATACCCTACGAATAAAAACCGACATAAACGGCAAAGACGCGGATGGTAACACGCCCCTGCACCTCGCCGTGATCGAAAACTCCGAGGAGATCGTCGGTATACTCCTGCAAACCGGCGCCTTTGTCGACAGCACCGACAGCGCCGGCAGAACACCACTTCTCCTTGCGGTTGAGCTGGACCGCCGCGGAATAGCGGCCCGCCTAGCCCAAGCCGGGGCACGGATACACGAGGAAGACTCACGGGGCAATACCCCGTTTCGGGCGGCCGTCGATAGGGACCTGGATGCTATCGCCAGCATTTTGACTGACGCGAATCAGAACGATGCCGACGAGGGCGGGAGTACTCCCCTTCATGTTGCTGCCCAGAAAGGATATGTCGAACTGGCGGATCTGCTTGTCGCCGGTGGAGCGGATGCCACCGTACAGGACTCCCGGGGGACTACCCCTCTCTCTATCAGTCTCAGCCATACCGACAGTGAGCGACACGCGGAGGTAGCGGCCCTACTGATCCTGAGCGGCGCCCGCGTGAGTGAGCCGGATTATCAGTACTTCGCCGCCGCCCTGTTCGATTCGGATCTCAACGTCAGCTACTTCGCCGGTAACACCGCTCTCCATTTTGCGGCCAGGCAAGAGCATCTCGGCATTGCCCAGTACCTTATTTCGCGAGGTGGTTCGCCGAACGTTCAGAACAACGACGGCGACACTCCGCTTCACGAAGCGGCAAAGAAGGGCAATCGGTCAATTGTGGAAGTGCTCGTCGCAAACGGCGCATTCTTGAATAGCAGGAACAACACGGAAAGCACTCCTCTTCATGTGGCGATCACCGAGGGTGGCGGAGAAAGTATCGTACAAGTTCTCATCACGAATGGGGCGGATGTCAACGCGATGGATATGAACGGAGACACGCCGCTTCACGCTTCGGTTGTTTCGACCAGCAACGGTGCCATCGCCGGCATTCTGGTGGGAAGTGGTGGCGATCTCAACGCCAGAAACAAGTTCGGCAACACACCACTGTACGAGGCGATCGAGGAGAAAAGCGAGGCCGTCGCAGTATACTTGGTATCGAAAGGTGCCGACCTTTTTGCCGGCAACAATGGAGGTGATACCCCAATCAGATTGGCAATTCGACAAGGACGAGAGGCCACCGGATGGCTTATCGGCAGCACCACGGTAAACGCTCGTGACAATCTGGGGAACTCGCCCTTCCATGTGCTCATTGAGGAGAACCCAGACCAGGAGCTGGCGAAATTCCTGATCGATGAAGGGGCGGATGTACATTCTATGAATCGTCAGGGAGAAACGGCTCTTCATGGGGCAGTCCGGAAAGGGCTGTTTCCCCTGGCCGATCTCCTCATTGATCAAGGCGCGAATATCTACATCGAAAACGTCGACGGGGAGACGCCCCTCTACTTGGCCTTGACGTATTCGGCCTCAACCGCTGACTATCTAGTGAGTTTGAAACTCGCCGGCCTCACCGACGCCGCGGGAAACTCTCCTCTGCATTATGTCGTAGAGTGGGATTTACCGGAGGTACTCGAGCTTTTCCTCAAGGCTGGAGCCGACATCGACTCAGTTAACCTTCTCGGGCAAACTCCGCTCTTCCACGCCGTGCGGCTCGACCGCAGAACGATGACCGAGTTCTTGTTGTCGCGAGGGGCTGACGGCGGCCGGCGGGACCATTTGGGCAATACACTGCTCCATGTGGCAGTCCGACACAAAGCGATCCAGTCGATCCAGGCGCTTCTGCGCGACGATTCTGGCGCCGATGCGAGGAATTTCTCGGGACAATCAGCGTTGCACATTGCCGCCGATCAAGGTTCGCAAGAACTTGCAGGCATGCTCCTTGCCTATGGTGCCGACGTGGAGGCCAGGGATGATGCCGGGGACACGCCGCTGGTGCACGCCATCCAGAACCAAGATCTGGCGATGATCGGTTTTCTCATAAACAGCGGCGCCGACGTCGGTACACGGAATAACGACGGAACTTCGCCTCTCCATCATGGGATCCTCGAAGGCTTTCCCGATTCATTTCAGCCCCTTCTCGCCGGTGGCGCGGACATCCATGCCGAAAACACCGACGGCCGAAGCCCGATCGAGCTTGCCCTGCTCGGGGGGGCCGAACATATCGGCAAGCTCATCACGAAGCAAAACGTCAACTATAGGGACGACCGGGGTAGGACACCGCTGCATGTGGTGGTTCTGGCGGATGCTTCGGTAGAAATCCTAGGGTTGTTGCTGTCGACCGGGAGTGACCCGAACCTGAGAGATATGCATGGCGACATACCTCTTCACAACGCCCTCAGAAGGTCGAACAGGCCCGCCGCAGGTCTGCTACTGGAGAGTGGGGCCGATCTATTTGCGCGCAACGAAGACAACGAAACACCGGTGCTTCTCGCCCTGAACGCCCAGCCACATCTCCTTGATTGGTTATTCGACGAGTCGATGGCAAACCTTGGCGACATCTTTGGCAATACGGCGCTCCATACGGCTGCCTCTCTGGGAAGGCTCGAGGCTGCCCGCTTTCTGCTCTCGATTGGTGCCGATCCCAGACTAACCAACATCTCCGGCGAGACACCCTTGGACATTTCTAGAGAGGCTGGCTTTACCGATCTGGCCGAGATCATGGATGCGGGCACTCTCGACTTAGAATAGGACCACACATCTCTGTCCCCGTTCCGGCTTCAGGCCGGGGACAGTCTATCGCCGTGTCAGCCGCATGACGAACTTGACGATGGGCATGAGTGCCCACAAAAGACCGAACCCGATGGTCGCCGGCAAGGATCAAGTCTGGGATCTGTACTACCTGCCAAAAGCGCCCAATGCACTTTCGAGCACAGGTTCATGGCCACGCACAATGATGCTCTGCTTTCATTCTCAGCCCCCTGCGACACGAAACTGGACCAGGGCAGATCAACGGTCCGGAGCCTCGTGTGCCTGGTCGCAAACACCGAGGAAAATAGGGAAGAAGCCACCCTCGCAGCTGTCGCCAAAAGGGCGATGGAATCTGGAATGCTTAGTCATTTCGATTTGGTTATTGGCAAGGAACATTGCTATCCTTCCTACACATATGATGAGAGAGAGCGAGAAGTCGGACAGAACCTGATGATTCTGATCTTCGGACGGGAACGTTTTCGAGATATTCCGCAGCTGGAAAATGTCACTCAATGCTCATTCCCCATTTCCAAACAGTTTTTTTCTCGAGTCTTCTTATCAAGAATCGTTCGACAAGTAGTCCAATCGCTATAACAATGCATAATCCGCCGAAAAGCCCCTTTGAATCCATAAAGACCCGGCGGGAGTAAATGAACCAGCCAAGCCCCCCGACGCCCGCCGCAGCACCGAAAATCATTTCGGCGCTGATCAGTGCGCGCCATGCCCTTGCCCATCCGATCTTGATTCCTGAAATCATGTATGGCATGGAGCCAGGAAGGGTTATTCGGAAGAAAACTTTCACAGGTGGAATTTCAAAATTGCGCGCGACCAGCACGTGGACCGAAGGAATACTTTGGTACCCGGTTTTCAGATTCGTGGTCATCGGCCAGACAATCGAATGAATGATGATCAGTATGATGGCCTCTACTCCGGTCCCCATCCAAAGGATGATGATTGGTAGGAGAGCGATTCCGGGAAGCGGGTGAAATACTGAAATAAGAAGGTCTACGAATGAATATAGGAATTTGCCCTGCAGTGAAATAAAAACAAGGAAAATCGAAAGTAAAATCGCCGCGATGAGCCCTGTTCCCACGAGGAGGAGAGAGAGGATTATCTGTCTGAAAAGAGACTCTTCGGTGAACGACCTGAATAGAGAGAGGAGAATCGATCCTACCGATGGCAGGAGGATCGGACCAATACCACTTGCGATTCTGAAAAGCTCCCAACAAGCGACGAGTATTCCTATCCCCAGGAGCTTTCTCAGCATTTCCGAGTTGCGGCCACTACTCTTCATATTGAAACATCACATCAGATAATTGCTCAGTTCTTCGAGACAGATACCCGCGGGAGTACATGAAATCGATAAAGGATGAAAGGCCACGTATTTTCGTGGTAAACACAACATCTTCCCATTCCAGCATCGCTGATAGCTGGAGCTCATCAATGCCGTACGATTCCGACAGAATTTCAATGCTTCACCGCGGATTCCGCTCGATGAAACTGATGGCTTCGGCAAGGGCTGATCTAATCTGGTTCATAATGTCAGGATGAGCTTTTGAAAAAGCATCGGTAACACTCCCAGCTATGAATGTAAAGGACGAACCCATCGCTTCTTTCCATGTCAAGATCGTACGCATCCCCGGATCCTCAAGTTCCAGCATTATGTACGGAGGGGATGTAAAATGAGCAGTTACATCTGTTTTGGTGAGCAGTGCACTCATCCCGTCGGGATGGGACATTGTGAGGAGGGAGGCGTCGAAAAAAGCGGGATCGCCAAGCTCCTTTTCAGCTCCCATACTCAGCAAAATATGCTGAATACTCCCGGGTTGTGGAAGAGCTATGCGGTCCTTTTTCGAGAAGTCTGCAAGAGAAGATATGTCCTCTCTCCAGGTTACGAGACCCACAGGCATTTCTGAAAGGCCGGTGAATATCTTCCATTTCATTCCCTTGTCCCATCCGATCAGAAATGGCGGAATACCCATGAAACCTATGTCCACACCATTCCCGACCATCGCTTCCCGTATCGCGACGGCGTTGGACAACTGTATCCAGGAAACGTCAACCCCCGGCAATTTCTTGTCCAAAAGCGGCAGGGCCTCCATTATCTCGAGAGGGGCGTAGGCCAGCCCGAATTGTTTGGCAATTTCTACTGCCACAGGCTGATTTTTTCCCCTGCCACGGCTGAGGAGAAGGAGTAAAATCGTTAGAAAGACAATGAGAAGCCGCGCGTTCACTTTCCCCATGCTGGCCTCTCCATGGGATGAAGGCAGAATGGAAGACTATCTTTGAGGCTGTGAGCCCCTGTATCCGAATAGACCTCGAGCATCGAGAAGACTTTCCGGCACCTGGCATTTACTTCTTCGATGGTTTCCCCTTCAACTATGCAATATCCTATGCGCTGGGTGGAGTTTATCAATTCTGTGATTACCGTGCCCGAAGGCTGAAGAAACGCCGCGCTAACAACCCCGGGAAGCGAAAGAATCTCAGAAATATTCGAATAGTTTTCGATTACGCATTCCTCGGAAAAAAGAAGCGGTACAGTAACAAAGGAAGGGTATTCTGTTCCCTTCTTTGGCGCTGTTTCCGCGTGAGAAGGAGAGTTGCCCAGGGCTCCTTTGATAAGCAGGTCAAGAACAGGAACTCCGCAAACCTTCGGAATAACCTCATCCTCGTATGCTCCGCCGATTCTGCAGGCTAGTTCGTTCGTCATCAGTCCTCTTTCCCCGACAAGCATCTGAAAATAGATCGGACCGTTTTTGATGCCAAAGCCGCTGACAAGGGCCTCTGTAATCTCCCTTACCGCCGTGCCGTGGCGCTCTTCATGCATGGTCGGATATCTATGAGCGGCGCAGATTCCAATATGCGGTTCCTGATCAAAGGTAACCCTATCAGTTACCATATAGATATGTGTGCACCCATCGACGACCCATCCGGATACCGTTATTTCTGTTCCGGGATAGTATTCCTCCGCCAAAATATGATCCTGCCTGGAAAACTTGAGGGCCTCATCAAAATACTTTCGCACTTCTTCGGCTGATTTGACGAAGAAAACGCCCCGTTGTCCCTGGCTGTCCACGGGTTTTATTACCAGCGGCAAAGATAAAGGTGCGATATCAGCATCGGAAAAATCTTCTCTAAGGACTCTGAATCGCGGTGTCGGAATCCCGACGCTGTTGATCCGCTGTTTCATTACCGCCTTGTTTGTGACGGCCAAAGCAGTAGGCGCATCCAGGAAACTCGGAAGATGAAGTTTCTCCGCGGTCTTAGCGCAGGCAAGAACGGGCTGGTCGGTGCCGGTCGTAATAATCCCGTGGATTCTCTCCTGGCGGGCAATTTCGAAGATAGCATTGAAATCAAAAGTACTAGCCTCCGCAAAAACGTCACACCATCTTCTGCCGGAACATTGGGGGTTCATATCCGCGAGAATCACGAAAAGTCCCATTTCCCTGCAGCGCTTCAGAAGCCTAAGCTGACTGCTCCCTCCCCCAAGCACCATAATCCGTTTTCTTTTCATTTCCTCAGCCCGACTGTTTCTGCAATCTCTACGAGTGGAGATTTTACTGAATTTGTAGATAGATGATGGAGGGGCCCGTAAAACAGGGCCAATTTCACGAAAAGAGTAATCAGAGCCCATATGGAGTACCGTGTAGCGGTTCGTTTTTTCGGAGATACGGAAATCCAGGAAACTCTCGGGTGTGTACTCAAGGCGAGGCCTGAGACATAAGTGAATTTACGGGGGACGTTTCTGAGTTTCCTGATCAAAGAAAGATTCATTATGCGAAAACTCGTTACTCGGACTCCGTGATATTTCGGGAAGAGGCAGAAAAAAAGCAAATCGTGTAACCGGGTTCCAAGCCTTCTGAAAACAGGCCTGTATTTTGAATTTCCTCCGGCATCACTCGCAACACCATAGACCAAATCATAACCTTTTTGGCCGATCTCCAGAAGACGGCGGATATCCGTAGCGTCATGGGATAGATCATCATCCATGGTTACAGCCCACGGGCTTTCTACTGCCATGAGGCCTGCCAGCGTGGCTGACTGCTGTCCGTAATTCTTACGAAGACGAATTCCTGATATCTCAGGATGTGCGCGGTGCAGTTGTTCGATCTTTTTCCAAGTGGCCTCCGGGCTGCCATCGTCTACAAATATGATGGTAAACGGGATGTTCTCCAAAGCGGATAAAATATCGTTCGCGCAATTTTCAAGGTGTGTTTCCCCCCTAAACGTGGGTATAACGATGGAGATCAGAGGTTCCATATAAAAACACCCGCGGTAATAATGAGAACTCCTACCCAATGAAGCCTTGGGACTTCTTCTTTGAGAACAAATACAGAAAGAATCAGGGTGAATAGATACGAAAGCCCGGTGAATCCGTAGGCTCTTGCGAGGCCTATTCTCGAAAGTGCGAAGAAATAGAGCAGTGGCGACGCGACGGCGAGAAGCCCCCCTATAAACATCGGTAGGTTGAAAAAACTCCAAAACAGATACAGCAGCCCTCTATCGTTGCAGAGACGGGCGGAACCAATCTTAATCAACAGTTGCCCCACGGAAACGGCGACCGCCATTGCCACCAAGGCGGGAACTTCAGGTCCCACGACGTTTTTCTCCTAATGCGATACATCCCAGCCCAAGCATGATACAGCACGACCCGAGTATATTGCCCAACGTAATCCTTTCGTCGAAAATCAACGCTGCGGCGCCCAAGACCAAGAGAAAATTTACGCTGAACATCGGGTAAGCGAAAGAGAGAGGAATCTCCCTCAAGGAGAGGGCCCAAAGAAATCCACGCAACACAAGACAACAATAACTTACAAAAATCCAAAGATTTATCTGCCAGGATGTAACGAAATCTCCTGCTCCCAGCCGGGCCGCTATCTGGCCAAAAACATTCAATAAGAGGGCTGAGGCAAGGAAGACAAAGGATAGCCTTCTGATGGTCAGTGTGCCAATCTCCCCGCCGTGCATGGCATTTTCACCATCGGCGGTCTGAATGTCCTGTATCTTCTTCATACCTCAAAACAGACGCCACAGGGCCTAAAGAGAAGCTTCGCACAATATCTGAGTGCCAAAATATTGTGCACATGCGAAAAACCTCGATTCTGTACGGACATATGTGCCTATGGGAAACTCTCGGTTGACAGCGTCGGAGATGTACGGATTTTACCCTGTATACGAATATATTGTAAGTGTGCGGCTTCCTGGCGAAGCCTATGTTGGTGAGCGTTCTTATCCATCAGCCAGGCAGATTACTTCGAGGCCGCGGGGCACAATCTCGACGTTGATCCTGCTGCCGGAGGCGCAGATAGTCTCGCCATCACACCAAACGCTTGGGGACCTTTTACGGGCTGGAGCTGATTCTTTGGCTTACGGGAGGTACCCATTCTTTTGGGATTCGCCAGGTGCCAGATAACAAGGCGTGGTGGCACATACCGTAACGGTCGCGATTCGCGTTCTGTCTACTTCTCGGCAACGACACGGGTGGTATGTTACGGTTTTTCTGCTGGGGGCACAAGAATCCAGGCAGACCACCCATCCTCAACGCGGACAAAGCCAGCTTTCTTGTAGAATCCACATAATGAATCTTGCGCCATAGCAGAAAGCCAGACGTTGCATCCTGCGGCCTGCCTGGTTCTTTTCGCCAATTCAGTGGCTATTCCCTGTCGTTGGTATTCCGGATCAACCATGATGTCTAACAGGCCGCAGTATAAGGTAAAGTCCGTTACGGAACGGGTCATGCCGACCATTTTCCCATCGTGCCGCGCTACCACAATCAGATTCGAGTTTTCAAGTAATCGAGGTAGGATATTCCAGTCAGAGTCAGGAAGATATTGGCTGAACTCCGATGAGATCCATAGGTTACGTGTCTCTTCGAAATCAACGCTATTCTCGACGCTGTATGTTATGTTCCTGTTCGCTGGTGTCATCCGGCGCTCCTTATCCCTAGTGTGCGCCCTATTTTTTTGCCTTCTTCTATCCCCGTCCTCAGCCTTTGCCGACTATATTCTTCCGTCAAACTCGATCACTCCCGGTTTCCTTCGATAGGCAACCATGCGGACACGATAGATTCTTGGGTTAGCGGCACCGCCGAAGGCGCGGGTTCCGAATCCCTTCTGGAAACCAGGAGCGGCCGCACTTCCTACACACCGCTTCCCCAGTATCGGGATTGAACGCGATCCCGTCCTGCTCGGATAACCTTTCAGAGCTTCTACGCTTCATT
>SDBV01011601.1_pt1 | contig 11400 bp, 12 predicted proteins | sample 2277081 | NCBI WGS metagenome assembly SDBV01 (sample SAMN10402039, study PRJNA504765) | marine sediment metagenome | isolation source: marine sediment core GS10_PC15, 223 cmbsf | place: Arctic Ocean: Southern Knipovich Ridge | collected 2010
AAGTGACCTAAATGCGCCCAAAGTGCGCCTAAAGTGCGCCTAAAGTGACCAAAGTGCGCCCAAATGGACCAAAACGTGTTCCGGTGGGGTTGACTATTTTTGGGTCCAGCATGTCCGATTGATGATTGATTATTGGTGGTTGATTGTTGTGTGGATTGTGGAGGGTCGGGGTGGTTTTTTGCTTGACAAATCGGGCGTGGGCGGTTATGGGGATGACTAATGACTAATGACTAATGACTAATGACTAATGCGCGGGCGGGCGATCAAGTGGAATTGTGTCAAACGAGGATGCCCTTACGGCAATGTCAAATGGATAGAGACAATAACACAAAAATTCGGACTGGAAATCACCCTCAGACCAAGGGGAAGACCCAAAAAAGGTTCCTGACACCTCCAATTAAATTTGGCTGTATCGTTATCCTCCTTCGGAGGGTTTTGGGATAGGTTCTAGTCTTGTTTCGCTTTAAAATACTGCTTCATTTTGGGATGTTGCAATGCAAAACTTCTGATATATCCTATTTCATCCTTACTTAGCTCAATTAGAATGTCAATCGGTGTATTGGGATTTTTCACAAGTCCACTCTTTGTACTGCGAGGTATGTGTCTTTTACTAAGCTTAAGCGAAGTACTTTCTTTTTCTAAAAACATCCTGCGGAGCTCTTTCTCCGGCAAACTCGGGTTTGCTGCAATACTGCCTCTTATCAGAGCAGATTCCTCCTTGCTCAAAGCTATTAGAATATCCATAGGTGCTTTGGGATTTTTTGCGATCCCCTCCTTAACTCTCGGATTTCCTTCCAGAAACAATCTGCGTATTTCTACCTCAGGCAATCTGGGATTTTTGCCAACGTGTGCTCTTACCGTAATAGATTTATCCTTGCCCAATGCTATCAAGTTTTCGATTGGCAATCTTTTATTATCTGCAAGAAAAGCTCTCACATTTTCATTCTTATGATCAACCAGTTTTTCAAACATGGATTTTGTAAAATTCGGGTTCCAGGAACACGCCCTTATAACGACACTTTTCTTATCTTCCATCATCTTCTCTAAGTATTCGATGGGCAGATTTTTATTTTGAGCCGCCATAACTCTAACACTGTAAGATTTTGATTCCGCCAATTGGACAAGGCGTTCCGGTTCGACATCTTTTACCTTTACAAATTCACATATCTCCGATTCGGTCATGTCCGAATGTGATTTGAGGTACTCTGCTGCATCTTTACGATAATAATTTTCATACCAGCAACCAGTCTGTAAGAAAACCACACCGACACACAATATACCTAGCACAATTCTTTTCTTTGACATTTCCGTCATCCTTTTTTAAATCGAATTAGTTCATTAATTGCTAAAGCTTCAAAGCAATAACATTCACATTCATTATATACACGCGATCCTTACTAGAAGCTATCCCAAAACCTCAATTTTTGAGTAAGTAAGAGCCGATGTATGGTTTATGGACATTACAAACGAACAGTGGCAACGGATTGCACAGTTCATTCCGAAGCCCAAAGCCCAGGGCCACGTCGCATCTTGTTTGCAGGCAAAGGGGGGCCGGCAGGGAGACATCGGCCGATATTCGGAGCCAAATGCCGCCGAAGGCGCGTTGTGATTGTGGGGATCGGTCTAATCCGATCTCTAATTTTTTAAGGAATATTTGGTCAGCAGCAGGTCTTCATCTTGAATGAGACCCACGCCGGGCGCATACGTTTTGTAGCATTTTTCATCGGGATCCAGTGCGGTGGTCTCTTCCACTCTTATGCAGTTGGTGAATGTTCCCGCCGGCGTTTTCATCGTTACGTCGTCGCTGATTATCTCAGCCCTGTCCATGGCGTTCGGCGCGATCTCCTGATAATGTCTGGCGCCCAGCAGAATCGTACCCGGCATTATGATGCCCGCCTGGGAATTCTTCTTGTCCGCTCTCCACTCTCCGGAGTGCTTGACTATCTTGCCGTCCTCGTAGATGTCCACCTCTTCTCCGAAATAGAACACATCGCCGTGCTCTTTGCAGATGGCGAAGAAGTTCATGGAAATCTCCTTCAGTTTGCCGTTTACTTCTTCCCGCTCTTCGATAACTCTCGTTTTAATACCACCGATCTTCTTTGTTTTATTCGTGACGGTAATCGTCACCTTTTCCGTATCGCTTTCCAGCACAAGCCGGGCACCGGGCTGGAGACTGAAGAACCGATTCCGGCCAACCGAAGAAAACCTGCAATCGGCCCGGGCGAAAGGCCGCGTCCATTTCTTTTCCTGCTCGCCACCCGCCGCTTTTTCTGCAGGCGCTATCTCCTTGCTCTCGAGAATCTTCCCTTCCGGGGAGATCTCAACTTCGTACTCCTTTTCGCCCACACGTATCACCGCGTCATATTGGCCCGGGTCCTTCCCTGTGACCTCCTTTTCAATTTCTGTGATCCGGCCGTTCGGAAAGGTCTCCTCGATAGCCTTCTTGATGACGGCTGGCAACTTAGCCAGTGGAACAGAGACTTTGGTCTCCTGCGATGCAGCCCCCGACGCACAATTTGCGACCACCAGCATCGCCGACAACCCGACAGTAATAACAATTGCAACAAGCCAACCTGATTTGATTTTCATGATCGTTCCCCCTTCTTCTGGAATTTCCCATATACCACTATATATCTTAGCTCAGCTACACCTCTGAGCCTCTTTTCCATCGGTGTAGCAAGCCTATCTCGGAAAGTCAAGCGGAAAGTCAAGATTTTTGCCTTTATTTTGAGGATATTTCAGCCACAATAATTGTGGTTGTGGGGTTACCAATTTTGGTTATAATGGCTGGATATGAAGAAATCGCTAACATCTCAGCCGGAATTGGCAGGGATATTGCCAAGAGAGCCAAAAGAAACTGTTTGAATTGCTGGACTACGCCTACATCGGCGCCCGCTACCACGATGACTACGAGATAACACCACAGGAACTAAAATACTTAGCCAGATGTGTTGAGTTGCTCAAGCAGCAAACAGAAACGAGTTGCCAAACCAAGATGAAAGGTTTTGTTTAGCCAAGGGTTAAGAGATGATAAATATTGCTGAATTAAATCAAGAACTCTTAAATGAATTATTTTCTTCTAACGTTCTCCCGAGAATACGGTTGAAGAAACAAGAGGTGTATCCTAAAGAATATACAGACGAAGAAAAAGGCAGGATACAGAAATTAGTAGAAAAAAAACATACCGTTGTAGGTATTGATATTTATCAATACAGTTCATTTCCAACAAATAAACAAATATTCATCCCTCATTTATTCGAGCTAATATACAATCAGGCTTGGGATCTAATAACACAAAATTTTTCTTTTATCTTTCAAGATTATCACAAATTTGGGGACTTAAAAAACAATGAAGACATTGTCCCAGAAGAGTATTTTATTAGTACCGGTGATGGAGGTTATCAAATACTCGAAACGCCTATTCATGCCATTTTGTTTATTCTCACATTTGCCACAATCGTTCGGCTATATAATTCTGGTTTATTTATGGAAAAGCTACACGCAAAAATAGGAAATGTTGAGCTAAGATATACTATCACATTAGATGATTTATACAAATATAGGAAAACCTTTTACGGTGCGGCTATTATAAATAATTCGAGGATCTTGAGTAAAGACAAACTTAATAGATTGTTGATTGACCAAAATACATATGATTGGTTTTTAGATAGGATAATAGGAATAGAAAACTTGATGTCCTTAGGATTATCAGATTTGCAGGACATAGAAGAGTTTGCTTTATATAAGAAAGAGAAAATGGAAGAGGGTAATAACGCCTTAATTCAAAAAGAGTTTGATAAAACATGTAAGGAAGGCATTAAATCTATTGATGTACAAAAAATTGGAAAGATTAAACAAAAGCAAACTGAGTTAGAAGTTTATAATTTACATATGCAGGCTGTAATCTATTATACTCATTTTTTGCAAGAAGGGGGAAAGATTATAACTACCTCGGTCGGCAATTTAAATACTTCTGGAATTGAAAATGAATCAATATAATGGGATATTATCGTCTGGAAATAATGGAGATAGTCGACAGGATGTACAACTTGTTTGCACACGCGGAATCATTTAATAAAAGAGATTGGACGAGTCCAGCAAAGCTGGATAAAATATTGAAGAACCAACGGAAACTTGTTATCAGAATGTATAATTATTGTTTGGATGCAGAAAGATAAAGGAGAAATATCATGGGAGCAATTCTATCAGGTTTTTTTATGATCATTTACTTTGTGGCTATAATCTCCGTAGTAATTTATATGATACGGTTGTTCATACGCCTTGTTAAAGCTATTGAAAAAATAGCTGATTCGGTAGAGGACTGTTGTAAAAGCAAAACTTCTCAACCAAGTTGAGCCGGCCATAAAACGCCAAAAGGCGGAATCATTTAATACAAGAGATTGGCCCCTCCTTCGCATAAAGCTACGGAGGACAGGCGAATCCGCCCCCATAATTGGGGTAAGCTCCGGCGGATAAATATTGAATCTCTTATATGATTAATTTTGGAGTTACAGAACGGAAAAGTCAAGAGCTTGGGCGGCGTATGCAGAGCAGGAATAGAAATGTATAAATACCAAACAGTTATTCGGATGCATCTTACTGACGCGGCGGGAGTAGTTTATTTCGCGAATTTTTTTGTGCTGGCTCATGAATGTTATGAATCTTTTCTTGCCCAGGACAGATCGCTCGGTTCTATCATTGAACAGGCCGAATTTATTATTCCGATAGTTTACGCCGAGGCCGATTACCGGATGCCTTTGAAGCTGTCGGAAAAAGTTGGCATAGAAATGGTTTTAAGCAAGATGGCAAACAGTTCTTTTGAATTGGTCTTTACTCTTATCAATGGGGCGTCGCAAATAGTAGCTGAGGTAAAAACGACACACACGGTATTACAGCAAAATACGCGAAAGCCAGTGGAAATACCGCAATTTCTTAAAACGGCTCTTAGTCGCCTTTAATCGCTGAGTTTTGAGATATAAGCCGGGCTGCGTAATCGCCGAAGGCCTTGCGGTTCGGCTTAATTGACAGCTCTTGTCGTTTCGGCCAGGGGAAAAAAGCGACAGGGACCTTGAAACCTTCCATGTTTTTTCGCAATCTGCTTTCAATACAATCTGTATCCAACGGTTTTGCCGCCTTGGTTTTAACAAATGCTGCCGGCCTTTGGCCAAGGAGTTGGTCCCTTACAGGCACTACTATCGCGCGATCTATGTGTTCAATGCTCTCTATGGCTCTTTCGATTTCTTCCGGGAAGATATTTTCGCCCCCCGAAATAAACATCAGGTCCTTTCTGCCGGTAACGAAAAGATTGCCGTTATCAATGCAGCCGATATCAGCGGTGTGGAAATAACCATGTTCGTCAAGCCCAGGCTCTAATGAATCCCTGTTGACATAGCCGACAAAAAGCGTTTTGCCCTTGACGAGTATCTCACCATCGTGGGCAATTTTGAGTTGGCGGTAGTCCAAAATTCTTCCGCAAGTGTTTTTGTTCTCCTTCAGGTCCTGCGGTTTTGCAGTGGTTATCTGCGAAGCCATTTCTGTCGAGCCGTAAGTTGTATATACCGTCAGCTTCTCAGCTATTGCCTCTTCGAGCAAAGCGGTTGGTACGGATGAGCCGCCGACAAGAATCGCCCTGAGTTTTCGTAACGCGTCAACACAGGCTGGCTCGTTCAACAGTCCGGACAGTTGGGCGGGCACCAGCGATAGATGAGTCGGGTGGCGATTTAATATGGATTCTTTCAGCGATTCGGCAGGGGCGGGAAAAACAATTGTGCCCCGATTCAAAAGTGCCCGCATCAAAAGCGAAAAGCCGCCGATGTGATACATTGGAAGTGACATCAGCCATCGGTCGCCTTTGCCGAAAGGGATGTTTTTGCAGGCTCCCGCGGCGCTGTAATAGTGGTTGGCAATGCTGTGCAGGACGGCTTTGGGAGAACCTGAACTTGCGGAGGTGAATATTATACTCGCGTCGGCATTTAAGTTAAGATTCATGCTGTCGAAATCGACAGGCGTGATCTCTGGTTTGTCTGACCTGACAAAATCATCGATCAGGCAGGTTCGAGCCTTCAATGTCGGGGCAGTATTATCCGCGGAGACAAATATCTTTTCGCACCTGACATACTCTAATACAGCGTTGATTTTATCGGCGGGATAGCGCGTACTTATTGGCACTGCGACGGTACCGATTTTCCAGCAGGCTATCACAAGTTCAGCGTATTCCGGGCGGTTTTCGCTTAAAAAAGCGACCTTTTCTCCGGGGGCGATGCCTGCTTTCTGTAATTTTTCCGCTGTTTTATATATTTGAGACATCGTTCAATAAATCCATTCGCAGGTTAGCGGTAGAAAGTGGTAATTGCGAAATATTAATCGCTCCGTTTGAGATACTCAGTGGATTGAGAGGCAAGTCTTCGGCAAGCCACCTGCCGGTATCCAGGCCGTGCGTGGTGTCGGCAATTCCTGTCCGGGCAGCGAAAGCCGCGAACGCCTCAATGGATACGGAAGTCTCAAACGTACTGCTCAAACAAGCCTTCTTGTGATTTTTCTTTGCGAATTTGATAAGCTCGGCCGTCTTGTCGAAACCGCCGAGAAGACTGGGTTTGAGGACAAAAGCCGCGACCGCTTTTAAGTTTTTAATGCTATCTACTCCGGATTCAACAATTGTTTCATCAAGGGCGACTGGCATGGCGACTTCTTTGAAAAAACAGCCAAGGTCTGTTATGTTTTTGAGCGGCTCTTCAATATACTCAATTGCCGCTGGGCCGATTGCTCTGCAAAAAGTTATCGCCTCCGCAAGCTGCCAGCATCGATTGGCATCCAAACGCAACCTGGCCTTTGAGCCGATTATTTCTTTCAACGTTCGCACCATCTTTATATCTTCTTCAATGGATTGCCTGCCAACTTTAATTTTTATTGTAGAGTAACCCAGCCTTAATAAACTCTCGACTTCGGTTAATACGTTTTTACCCGGCATGACCAGACCGTTTATGTTAATAGCTGTAGTTTTTGACTCGATGAAAACATCGCCGGACTGCCTGAGTAGATTGAAAATGGCCATTTCAATTCCCAGCCTTACCGAACCGAACAAGTCGGCACTGAACAAATTCCCCAATTGTCCGGGGTGTATTTGCAAGCCGAGAATTTCTTTCTTCAGGCCGTTAAGCTGCGATATTGCATGGTCAAGACTTTCTTTGTGCAGGCCTGGCAGTGGGGCTGTCTCGCCGCATCCGACAAAACCGTCGGCACTGCCAAGGAAAATTATTACGCCGTTTCGGCTGCGAATTGTCTCTCCGTTAATGGTAAGGGGCCTGGCCAGCGGAAGGTCGTATCTTTTTACCTTAAAATCAACAATTTTCATATTACCCAGCCTGCCGAAAAAAGAACGCTGAAAATAATCAACAACACCGCCGTTCGAGCTAACACCTTATTTAACTGGTGCGGCGTTGGCTTTGAGCAAACCGTTTTCATCGGCTGCCAGGCTACGATAAGGGTCAAAAGCGAAAGCAGACAGAAGAAATGACCACGGCGGCAAACACAAATATAAACAGGGATAAGGCAGGCTGCGATTACACAGAAAAGATATTCAGCGACACCAAAATTATACCCAAATCTGACGATCAGGGTTTTTTTCCCGGCTCTCTTATCGGTAGGGAGGTCTCTTAGATTATTCACCGCGAGTATCGCCGATGCCAGCAGCCCCGGAGCCAGGCCGGCGACGAGTACATCGGCGGTAATATCAGCTCTTTGCAAATAGTAGGTTCCGCCTACCGCGACAGGACCGAAGAATATAAGGACGAATAACTCGCCGAGTCCCAGGTATCCGAGCGGAAATGGCCCCGCGGTATATAACAGGCCGAAAAGGACAGAGGCAATACCGATTATCAAAATAGGTGTTCGGCCTTTGAGAACAAGGAACCCCCCAAAAATGATTGCTAAGCCGAATGTTATAATAAACGCTTTTTTCATTTCAGCAGGCGTCACTAAGCCAGCCCCGATTGCGCGGACAGGGCCGGTTCGGTGTTCGGTGTCGGCACCTTTAACGAAATCATAGTAATCGTTGGCAAAGTTGGTTCCTATCTGAATCAATACGGTGGCGATGAGTGTTACGGCAAGTATTGCAGCGTTAATGTTACCGTCGCTAAGGGCCATAGCTGCGCCTATTACGACAGGGCCGACCGCGACCAACAATGTTTTCGGTCGGGTACTTATCGCCCATATTTTCAGTTTCGACAGTTCCATTTTGTGTTATTTTGAAAAATCAGGTTTTCTTTTCTGGACAAAAGCGTCACGTCCCTCCTGTGCTTCGGCGCTCTGATAGAACAACATCGTGGCACAGCCGGCCAATTCCTGCAGGCCCGTCTGGCCGTCGCAATCCGCATTTAGAGCAGCTTTGAGACAGCGAATCGCAATCGGCGATTTTTCGAGTATCTCCCGACACCATTTGATAGTTTCTGCTTCCAGGTCTTCATACGGCACTACAGTATTAACCATGCCCATTTGTTTGGCTTCTTCGGCGGTGTATTTGCGGCACAAGAACCAGATTTCCCTGGCCCGCTTCTGTCCTACCACCCTGGCCAGATAGCCGGCACCGTATCCGCCATCGAAGGAACCGACAATCGGGCCGGTCTGACCGAAAACAGCGTTATCCGCGGCGATGGTAAGGTCGCATATTAATTGCAATACATTTCCACCGCCAATGGCATATCCTGCAACCATCGCAATGACCGGCTTGGGGCATCGTCTGATTTGGCGTTGAAATTCAAGAACGTTAAGACTTTCGGCACCTTTTTCGTCTTTGTATCCGCTGTTGCCTCGTATTTTCTGATCGCCGCCGGCACAGAAGGCTTCTTTGCCTTGTCCGGTCAGGATTATTATGCCGATTTCAGAGTCGTTTTCCGCCTGGCGAAAGGCCTGTGACATCTCGACAACTGTTTTGGGGCGAAATGCGTTTCGAACTTCCGGGCGATTTATCGTAATTTTCGCAATACCTTCGAACTTATGAAATTTAATGTCCTCGAATTGGCCTGTATTTTGCCACTTGATTTTGTCCATCATCGGGTTTCCTGTTCCAAGAGATTGATAATTTGCTTTTTGATTTTACGCCGCAATGCAAAGTCTCTTTTTCTGTCGGTGACAACCTCGATAACCGCAGGCAATGCTTTTTTTCTCGCTCGGCGGTATGCGCTGATAAAGCCGACCTTGTTGACAACTTTACAGTAATCTATCGCGAAAGTTTCGCAGACGCCTCCAAAGGAGAAATCGTGCCCGGCGGCAAAATACCGCTCAAAAACATCCTGACACTTCGATATTGGCAGGAAATGAAAAATGCCACCGCCGTGATTATTGATAACGACAATGACAATCGGCAATTGGAGATTTTTTACTGTCGCCAGGGCATTGATGTCACCAATGAAGGCAAGGTCGCCTATCACTAAGGTTGTCGCGGTTTTTTTTCCAGCCGCGAATCCTGTCGCGCTTGAAATAACACCATCTATGCCGCTAACGCCCCTGTTGGCAGCGACTGCAATGGCTGCCCGGCCGCTTTGTCCATAAAGGTCCATGTCGCGAATCGGCATACTGCTTGATAAAAACAAACAACTGCGATTGGCAATGTTAGCGGAAATCTGCCTGGCGACGAAGGCCTCGCTCAGCGTCTTTTCATCGTCAATATTCTCAGCGATTATTTCATCTACCTGCTGTGCTTTACGAATAAAAAATCGTGAGTAGCCGTTTGGTCCGGGCTCAAGTTCTTTTAGAAGCCTTCGGCACAGGCAACTCAGGTCAGCCTCTATATGGTCTGTCACGGCATGAACAGGGTCTAAACGGTCGTGACTATTTTTGACCACAATATATTGAGATGGTCGATTCTGCTCGAAAAACTCATTTACCCTCCTGGATGTAATCCGTCCGCCAAGATGCAGTACCAGAGACGGCTTAACAGTTGCATTGAACTCAGCGGATAATAATTCCCGGTCGAAATAGCGGATTATATGAGTCGGACACTCCGTCAATCTAAGCCCGGAGGTAATATCAGCGTACACCGTCAAATTCAATTTCTTTATTAATTTCAATACGGCTTTTCGCTCTCCGTCCGATGTCAGTTGACCAATAACAATCATTGCCCGCTTAGTATCGTTGATAATATTCGCCAGCGATTTTATTGTCTCTTTATCGGCAGTGGCTATCGGTTTTTTATACGAAGTAAACGGCTCGGTGCTGTCGAGCCAGTTCTTTATATTTTTAACATAGCTCTCTTTGGTCTTTGCGCCCGGCGGCTCTAACGGCATTCGATACCTGCAATTTATATGTACCGGGCCGGGGTTATTACAACTGCTCCTGTAAACAGCATGGTCGATTGTGGTTAAAATCGCTTCCGGCGGTATTTGCTCTGTCGGGCAGGAAAAATTAAACCGCCAGCGAGTAAACCCGCCAAAAATATGTTCCTGATTGATCGTCTGATTAGCCCCTGTATCAATCAATTCTTCCGGCCGATCAGCCGTTAATACGAGCATTGGCACCTTATCATTACCGGCCTCTATGACAGCCGGATAAAGATTGGCTACTGCCGTTCCGGATGTTGTAATGACAGCGGCAGGCTTATTAGTCGCTCTGGCAAAGCCAAGTGCGTGAAAGGCCGAACCTCGCTCATCATAACAGATAACACTGCGGGCTTTTTTGTTTCGCGCCACAGCCACCACCAACGGCGTCGAACGTGAACCCGGTGAGATGCAGAAATAATCCACCCCGCAACGAATCAACTCTTCGACTATCAGTTCCGCCCAAAAAATGTTCAAATTCTTTTTCGCCATATCGCTCGTCGGCTCAGTTTAATTGTAACCGTTCACAGTTTTTCCTGTTAATCTCGCCCATCAGACAGCATCAAAGCAATCTTTCTTTTTTGACAGGATAACAGGATGGATATATACCGCTCACGATTGAAAATTCCCGTTTGTGCGCGGCTAAGTGGCCTTACAACAGCAACAACTTTACTCGCGGGATTTTACTACCGCCAAGGGTATAAATCTTTCACTTTTCGCTTTACTTCTACTCTATCTTTGATGCCTGCGTCAATCATACTTGGGGGCTTTGCCCCCAAACCCCCAGCATTTACCGCTTTACGGCCGACGGCATGCAATGTATAATGCCGATACTGTCGCAGGGGACAGGGCTCTGCCGGCAAGCAACCTGAGCACTGTGACAGTGCCATACGGCATGGGCTGGTATCACGTTTGGCAGCCGCCTTTTTTACATATGCCGTTGGCTTTAAGGCGACAAATGCCGGGGTCTGGGGCAGAGCCCCGGTTTTATATACTCTTTGTTTTTTCCATTGCCACATATGAAATACTCTGTAATGTTACTACAGTCTCGTTTTTTGTCCTGTTATCCTGTCAAAAAAATCCGTGAACG
>SDBV01011602.1_pt1 | contig 11400 bp, 10 predicted proteins | sample 2277081 | NCBI WGS metagenome assembly SDBV01 (sample SAMN10402039, study PRJNA504765) | marine sediment metagenome | isolation source: marine sediment core GS10_PC15, 223 cmbsf | place: Arctic Ocean: Southern Knipovich Ridge | collected 2010
CTTATACTTGCAATGGCAACTCAGAAGCTTTCTCTTTCTTCAAGAGCATGTCATTCAATAATAAAAGTGGCGCGTACTATTGCAGACCTGGATAGTTCGGAATCAATATTAAAATATCATATTCTGGAAGCTGTTCAGCACAGGAGGTATGGTGAAGAGGATGTTTTCTGGAGTTACGGGTAAGAGGGGGATTTGATTAAATAGCTAAAACGATGTATACTAATGATTAGAAACGATGCATTTTTACGATGTATGGAGGTTGATATGGGAACAATTAGTATACATGGATTAGAACCAGAAATGGAAAAAGTACTAAAAGAGCAGGCAAAGATGAATAATAAAAGCTTAAGCAGTTTTTTAAAGGATATAATTAAAAAATATATAACTGTTAATCGTGGGAGCAATAAAAATCAGCATAGATTTGAAAAGTATTGCGGAAAATGGACAGAAAAAGAATATGAAGAATTTTGTTCTGCTACCAAAGATTTTGAGAAAATTAATCCTGAGGATTGGAAGTGAAACGGATATTTATTGATACAAATGCTTATGCACAATTGCTGAGAGATTCAAAGGATGTGTTGGATGTTTTAAGTATAGCAGATGAAGTTTATATGAGTGTAATAGTGCTCGGTGAATTATATTCCGGCTTCAGGGGAGGATCAAAATATGAGCAGAATGTTAAAATTTTATATGATTTTTTAAACGATCCTATTGTAAAAGTATTAGATTTAAAGGAAGAAAGTTCGGAGTTATTTGGAAAAATAAAACATGAATTAAAGATTAATGGGACACCAATACCGATTAATGACATCTGGATTGCAGCACAGTGTATTGAGATGGGAGCAGTTCTTATTAGCTATGATTTGCATTTTAAATTAATTCCTCAAATCCTTTTATGGGAAAAAATGTAAGTGTGTGAATTTGTCAAATAAAATTAGTATTTTAAATAAATATGCTGAAATCACTAATATGGAAAACAAGGAAGTAAATGAAAGGTTCGGAACCAGTAAGCAAAATGTACTAAAAGTTTTAAAATATTTTGTAAAAGAAGAACTTGAAATAGAGGTTGAAAAAGAGGAAAATATTAAACCTAAAAAGAAGTAGTAGATTGGTGAAAGGTTTATCTGGAATAACTATAACTACATCTTATTCTTTATTGATAGGAAGTGAGATAGAATAAAAATGAAAATTAATTAGAATTAGTATTAAAAAAGGCCTATTGATATTTTCTGTATTAGCTGTTTTATCAAATAAAGAAATTAATTCATTATTCAAAATTATTTCCCAAAGAATATTAAGTTATACAAATAAACTTTTTTACTTTTTTTACAAAAAGGTAAAAATCCAAAAACAAATAAGACCGACCATCATGAATGATGGATTTGACAGGAGTTCAAGAAGCCGACCTTACAGACGGAAGCCTAAGTCGAAGTTACTATACAACGGAGAGTTAGAGTTCCGATTAGTACAACGTATGCTGTTACTGCTGAACCAGCTACCGCCACGATTCACATGTTCTAAACGACTTAGCGGCCCTTTCGGATCTGCTAAAGGAGAAGAAGGATTAAACGATTGTCTGTTTAATTGGAACGCTCATATTCCGCCTGGTTCAATGAAATTCTCATCCCAATAATATTTCTTAAAGCCGTAGGCTTTTATAATTCCTTATCTTTTTTTTATTTAAAAAACCGGGCAAAGGCTGCTGCATAAAACAGCAGCCTTTGTTTATTTCTTTAAAACTTGCTTAGTAATTAAGAATACTTCTATTCGACTTCTCCGTTTGCAATAAGTAGCTGCCCAATCTCAGAACGATTACTTGTAAAATCAAGAGCAGTATTTCCTAAATTATTTTTGATATTTAAATCTGCCTCGGAAGTTATAAGTAATCTGACAATTTCTATATGATTATTATAAACTGCGCATATAAGCGCCGTCCATCCATCTTCATCCTGAAGGTTAACATCCGCACCATATTTAAGTAACAATATCATCAAATCATAATCGCCGTTCATAGCTGCACTCATTAAAGCAGTTCCAGTAGAACCTGAAGAGAATATTAAAAAATCTTTATTTAAATAAACTTCAAATAAATCAACATACACACCACTGGATAAAAAAATCTTAGCTATTTCAGTATGGCCATAACGTGTAGCCATAATCAAAGCTGTCCCGCTCCCCCAATCATTTTGCCAATAAACATCTACCTCTGTATTTATTAGTAATTCCACTGTTTCAGTTTGACCATTGCGAGCAGCCAATACCAAAGCTGTATAGCCCCATCTATTTTGAATATTTAGATCTACACCTTTAGATATTAGTAATACCACTGTTTCAGTTTGACCATAACTAGCAGCCAACATCAAAGCTGTCTTACCAATATCATCTTGCCAATCAACTTCTGCCCCTGCATTTATAAGCAGTTCTACTATTTCAGTGTGACCTCTCTCAGCAGCCCACATTAAAGCTGTCCAGCCATCATTATCCTGTAAATCAAAATATGCTCCCCACCTTAATAGTAAGTTCAATATTTCAGGTTGATTTGATGCTGCAGCCTGCATTAAAACAGAAACTCCGTCAGAATTCTGCCAAATAATATTTACACGATTTTCTATTAACTCTTCAACTTTAGCCAAATCACCTGCTTCAGCAGCCCAGAAAAGATCTTCTCCTGAATCTGCCCAAACAATATTTGCATAAAGCAATAAAATAAAAAAGATAATTATTTTTCTCATTATATCACCGCCTTTTTATAACCTGTAAATTGTAGGAATATTTAAAATCCTGGTCAAGGATATTCATGGCAAAAATCAGATGAAAAAGAAAAAATTGCTAAAATTGTGACAGGATCTATAATATAGAGAAAAAGCAGGCAAACATTTTCTGTGTTAACTCTTTTAAACAAAATCAAAAAATTCGCAAAACTCTTTGTAAACAGACATTCTTCCCCCTCCGGGAATATATTCCCTTGACGGAGAAATACTGTGTAATTTTTGTATACTCCCCACGTTAATCTATAAAGGGTAAAAACTAATATTGTATTTAAATTTTAAATAAATGGAGCATTTTATCTAATTCTTATTTCTGCAATACATGTATCATCCCAACGGGTTCCGGGGTAAACTTCGCGTATCTCCAGAACACCAAAATATATGCTTTCAAAATCCGTCTCTGGTATAGAGATTGGGAAGTCCTGGAAACTTTGTGAATCATTAAATTCTAATTCCCAGCTTATTAATTTTTCAACAGTATATGCATCTCCAGTCTGAGGAATTATATATTGGTAAGCATAAATAGTTAATACTGCTTTTTTTAAACGATTATTTGGCAGATAGTATTGATCTTCACCATAACCTGGAAAAATAGAGATTTGATCCGCTGTTTGCTCTATAGCAAAAGCAATTTTTTCACCAATACCAGGGCCTTCCACTCCTTCTACCCAGGATGTTGACAGTTCATTATCAAAGGCTTTTTCTTCATTATACCGCAGGGGATTATTATCATCTTTAAGAAATGAATCCGCAATAGGAAAAACCGGTTTGGGAATTGAAAAACGGGAATGAAAGTTCTCCCCTTCAAGCGCAAGCAAAGCATTAAGAAGCTGCGAATTGTCAAACTGGAAACCAGGCATACTATCACTTAAAATTCGCTGCATTATAGTAGATCCGTTTTTATACTGGAGATAAAAAAGAAGGTCAGGTACAATTTCGAACCTACCATTTTCTAATATTTCCTGTAAAGAAGAAATGTCATTTTTGGAGACATAATAGTCAAACTTATATTGATAATACTTTTGAATATCCTCCGGATTTGCGCCCTGCTGTAGAAGGAAGTCTGCCATTTCATCCTGCTCATTCATTAAGGCATGCACCACCAGGCTATATGGATAAGGAGGGTGAGGCCCTTCTGGGTAAACTATCATATTAACATCAACACCAGCATTAATAAGTATTTCTGTTACTTCTATATACCCATTAATTACAGCATAATAAACAGGAGGTAAATACATTTCATCATGAATATTAACATTTGCACCTTTAAGAATTAAATCCATTACTTGTTCAGGATCATTATTTTTTACTGCATCAAAGAGCTCAGAATCATCAGCAAACAAGAAGCTGCTCATTAAAATTAAAAATATGAGAAAGAAGAATATTTTGTTACACAATTTTATATGAATTTTTCACTCCTTTAGAATAATCTGTTTTGCATGGTATACAAAAATATATACATGTTCATTGTAATTATTTAATTTTCTAACTTTATTTAGATAATATTAAAATCGGAGATAAAAATCAAGAAAACTAAAATACAATAATCAAAGTCAGACAAAAACTATACCATACAGCCCTCCCCTTTTCAGGTTCAGGTAAGTTGGATAAATTCATCCGTAACCCCCCTTTGTTTGTCCGTTAAGACAGTTCGAAGTGATTGTTATTCATTTTCTATCTTTTATATTCTCCTTCTCATTATATAGATGAATAAAATCTATTGTTAAGTTTTTCGCAATTACATCTTCGCATTACATGCCACCTCTCATGTATTTACATTTTTTAAAAGCTGGATTGATATTGGCACCTATTTATCTATATACAGATCTACATCCATATAACGCTGCTTTATTGCTATGATAGTATCATGGATAGAAAAAAATATATTAACAAGTTCTGGATCAAAATGCTTGCCCGAATAAGTTTGAATTAGCTCTAATACACGTTCTTCTTCCCACTTTTCCTTATAGCTTCTTTTTGACGAAAGAGAATCATATACATCCGCGAGCGAGACAATCCTTGCCGCGAGCGGGATCTCTTTACCCTTTTTACCAGGTCCGAAGCGGGGTTTTTTAGAAAAGAGATCATCAACTTTGCCTGGATAGCCGGTCCCGTCCCATCTCTCATGGTGGTTAAGTGCAACTTCAGCCGCCATCTTATCCCATGGAGTACGATAAGACTTAAATATACGGGCCCCATAAATGGTGTGATAATGCATAGAATTCATTTCTCTTGTAGACAGACTGCCCTTCTTTTTTAATATTGCATCACTTATTGCTACTTTTCCGATATCATGCAATATAGCTGCGAACCGCAATTGTTCCTTAATTATCATTGCCTCTTTTTTAGGAAGCTTATATATCCTGGCATATTTGGTAAAAAGCTCGATGGCATAGGCTCCGACCCTTTTCGCATGCAAACTTGTTTCATAAGGGTCACGCAATTCTACAATTTCTATCATTCTTAGAGCCATCTGCCGTGACAGTTTAGCAGTTTCTATGGCATTTGCAGCATAGTTGGCAAACTGGCTTATGTAAACATTATCGCGCATGGAAAAAGAAATGACATTTCCATCCGCATCTTTTGCATTAATGAGCTGAAGAACACCCATCACTTCTTCGTTCCGGGTTAATAGCGGTACCACTAAAATAGACTTCGTTCTATAGGATGTTTTATAATCAAAAGAAGGATTAAAGTGATATGAGACATCACTCTTTATATCATAAACATCATCGATAATTAGCGTCTGTTTTGTACATGCAACATACCCGGAAAGTGAATTTTTATCCATATTAAGGCGGGATTTTGAATATATATATTTGTCTTTTGCCTTTTCACTTTGAAAGAGGGCATCATTTTGTACATAACTAAAATAAAGATATTTCTGAGCTGCAAGATAGATTGTACCGGCATCCGCATGAACAAAGTGACGAGCTTCCAAAAGAATCCGCTCTAATAATGTATCCAGGTCCTTTATAGCATAGATACTATTGATAATATTCAGCAGGTTTTTCGCATTTTTATCTGTAACTTTATATAACTGTTGTTCTGAAATAGGCTGTTTTTCTATAATCTCTTCTAAATATGCCACAGTGAATAATGAATGATAGGAAAATTTAAAATCTGAGTCAAGGATTTTTACTGTAAAAATACGATGGAAATGAAAAAATCGCAATAATTGTATCAGGAATTATAGAATAGAGAAAAAATAGTTAGAATTTGCTGTAAATCTTATATGCTGAGTAAAAAAATCAGCAAAACTCTTAATAAAAAGACAGACTTCTTCCTAAACAAAAATAGAAAAAAAATATTTTGTAAAAGAAGAACTTGAAATAGAAGTGAAAAAAGAGAAAGATATTAAACCCATGCAGTAATCAAACCATTGCTGCTTTTTTTTGATTTTAATTGAAATAGTAATTAAAGTTCAATTGATGAATGTAAAAAATTAATTGATAAGTAAATATGGAGGATGTATAAGAATATAATGAAACGCCATGCCATAGTCATGTTATTTGAATATTAACTTTCTTTTTATTTAGAAGAATCATCACATATAGTATAATTAAATATTTGTATAATATTAAAAAAATATGATATTCTTTCGTACACTTAAGAGACCAGTGTTAAAACTATGGCAGCAAAAAGACTGCCTGCGCTCTTTCCTCCGATAAACAGAAAGGAATCACTAATGGATGAATAGACGCAAGGATCCAGAGTATTCTTCATCTGACAGGCTTTCAAATTTTGTTTAATAGGGTAGGTACGATAAGAAGTATAAATATAGGATAAAAATATTGTGTTAAACAAACCACCGCTTAAACCAGGATCGGATTCCGGTATTCTTCCGAACCATCATAACCGAACAGGAACAGTTTTCAGCGATCTTACGGGGTTTAGAGCCAAAAAGGATCCGTTGAAAAACCGATGACTCAGAAGTTCCGATAACTACTAGATCGTATCCTTTGGATTCCTCCAGAATCTCTGCTACAGGATTAGCGCTTTGCATAATCTTGACCTGGTATTGAATCCCTTCATATTCCATCGAAACAGCCTTTTTCAACTGTTCCGGTATAGTGCCGGTTTTTCCCGCTGGAGTCACATGCATAATTGTTACTTCTGCACCAAAGGTTGCTGCAAGAGGTTTTACAATATCCCAGGTTAATTTCCCGTGAGGGCCCTTTCCCTTTGTAGGACAGAGAATTTTCCTGATTGGCCGGTCCGGTTCTCCCTTTCCAGGTTTAATCACAACCAGGTCACAGGATGCTTTCTCTACTACTGGATCCCAGCAGTGTACTGCCCATCCTGAAATATTTACGCTTGGTGAATCCTCGCCAGCCAAGGACTAACAATTTAGCATTCCTGGTGCGAACTGATTGTATAACTCCTTCAGCAGAGTTGTGAGCATAACGAAGGTATCTGTGAACAGGAGTTTTGGAAGTTACCGAATCAGCGGTTGTGTTTAATAAATGTTTGGCTTCATGTGTAAATTGTTCAGCTATCTCGACCGGGGTCTGGTAGGGTACCTGGACAATAGTCATAAGGGTCAAACTTCCTGAGGGTTGAGATTCCACGAGTGGTTTCGCGTATTTTAGCAAAACAGAAGAAGTTTCCGGATTGGATAGAGCGACCAAAATGGGTCTGGCCATGGTTTCTTCTTCTTCGCTGATCTTCAATCCTTCATGCTTCCATGGGGAGCTCTTGCGTTTCGGATACAACAAATAAAATCCGATCCCAAATGCGAGCCATGTCCCGGCAATTATGTAAGACAAAACAGCCATATCTAAAATAAAAATCCCAATCAAGGTCCTGCCAATAATGGAGATGATTGGAATGAGGGGGAAAAAGGGCGTTAAAAATCCATATTGTAACTCGTGACCTCGTTCAAGCCGGATTTTCATTCCATAAAAAGTTACAATGTTAAAGAGAATAATAAAGAAGATACTTGCACCCGCCATAACTGTTTCCACATTAAAAACTGCAGCGATGATAATTGTGATACCACCGGAAAAAATAAAGCAACATCGGGAATTCGTGTTTTCTTAGATATATGTCCAAAAATCGAAGGAAGGTGTCCATCTCTTCCTAAAGCAAAAGATACCCTTGTAGAAGCATAAGTTGTTGCATTCAGTGCCGAAGTGCTTGCGAAAATAGCTGAAAGAACAACCAGAAAGCCTCCAAAGGGAAATAATCGGCCAATTGCTTCGGCGAATCCTATTGCTCCAAGGCTGCTAAACCAATCCGTTATTGAGCCGTTAATTTGACCGCTCCCGATTATAGCTGCAAACGCGACAAGGAGGTAGGTGGTAATGACGATCATAACCGAATAGAAAATAGCTTTAGGAATATTCTTTTTAGCGTCAATTACTTCCTCAGCAGCATTGGAGATGACCTCATATCCTTCGAAACCGATCAAACTAAATCCCATCACTACCAGCACTTTTCCCCAACCGCTAGAAAGGAAGGGAGTAAATTTGGTGATTTTCTCAGGAGCCAGGAAGCATACTACTACACCTCCAATTCCTATTAAGAGAAGGACAATAGTCTGTCCTATTGCAATTACAGATAGTACTTTTTCTTTGGAAGATTCAGATATATTGCTATGCCCATTAATCACTCTTGAAACAGTTGATTTTGAAACGCATTATGGCTCTGATCATGGTTATGGGTCTTTCTCTTCTTGTTTATTCTCTGGCCGAGAAAAAACTCAGAGGGGTTTTAGCCAATAGAGAATTAACCGTTAAAAATCAAAAAAAGCGCCCTACATCCAGACCAACTATCCGCCGGGTTTTTAAGAAAGCATTTTGCAATGAATGTTAGATATAATATTGATTATTCATATATATTAAGCTGCAAAATATTTCCCCTTGACATATAAGTTAACTTTGATTATTCTATAACTATGGAACTATCTAAGTTAGCAAAGGCTTTTAAAGCCCTGTCTAATGAGCAGAGACTTAAACTATTTTCTTTAATTTACTCATGGTCTAAAAAGGAAGCAGAGGACAAAAAAGAAAAAGGCAACTGCTGTAAAATACAAAAGGCTTTTACAAAAGCCTGCGGCCATCTAAATATTTGCAGGTCTACAGTATCGCATCATTTTAAAGAACTTCAGAATGCAGAATTAATTTCCTGTTCACGTTCCGGCCAGAGCCAAATGTGTACAGTAAATACAAAAACTCTTAAATTATTAAAGGACTTTCTTGTTTAATTTTTTGCAAAGGCATTCGATTTTAGAAAATTGCAGGATATTCAAATAGCAGGTGAAAATATGAAATTAGATTTTACAGAAAGAATTAAATCACTGAAGGAAGCAAGCCCGCTCCTTCTTGATGGAAGCTGGGGCATAGAAAAAGAAGCTCTCCGCACAACTAAAGCCGGGGATCTCGCATTAACAGAACATCCTGCAGTATTCGGAGACAGAGAAACAAATCCTTATATTACAACTGATTTTTCAGAAAGCCAGGTGGAACTTATAACTCCTGTATTTAATTCCATAGAAGAGACATATCAATCATTACTAAAGACACAGAATTATGTAGAATCCAATTGTAAAAATGAATTTCTTTGGCCTTTCAGCATGCCCAATAAACTGCCCAACGAAGATATAATCCCAATTGCCAGGTATAAAAATAAAGAACCGGAAATCTATAGAAGAGGCCTTGCATTAAGATATGGGAAAAAAATGCAGATGATTTCCGGGCTGCATTATAATTATTCACCAGGAAATAACTTTATAGACTTCTTATATAAAGGAACCAGCAAACCAATATCATTAAAAGATTTTAAAAACAATCTTTACTTTCACACAGGTCGAAATGTTTTAAGGTATAGATGGCTGCTTCTTTATTTATTTGGTGCCTCACCAGCAGCAGATAATTCTTACAGCAGCAGTATAGAGAATCACTTTAATAAAATAGAAAAAATTCTATCATGCTGCAAAGATTCCTATTCGGAACACAGAAAATATTCCACATCTCTTAGAATGAGCTGTATTGGTTATAAAAATCATATACCGGATAAACATTCTGTTTCATATAATTCACTTAATGAATATTTAACTGATTTAAAATTCCTTCTTAACAATAAAGATAAGACTTATTCTAAGTTTGGTATTTTTAAGGGTGATAATCAAATCCAACTAAATGACAATTATCTTCAGAAAATTAATGAGTATTATTCACCAATACGGTTTAAATATAATAAGGGTTATAATGGCAGCCCTTTAGATGTGCTTGCTGAAAGAGGTGTTGAATATATTGAACTTAGAATACTAGATTTAAATCCATTCTATAAAGCAAGCATTACCCTGGAAGATTTATACTTCATTCATACTTTTATTTTGTTTTGCATGTTTAAAAATTGCCCGAATTTAAATGATTCAGAGCTCTTAATAATAAACATAAACCATCATATAACTGCTCTTAAAGGAAGGAAGCCCGGTATAGAACTTTCACGATTAAATGGTGAAGAAACAAACCTGATTGCATGGGGAGAAGAACTAATAAATGAAATGGCCGAAATTGCAGAATTACTAGATTCAGAATCGGACAGCAGCAATTTTTCCAGAAGCTTAAATATTCAGAAAAACAAATTAAACAATCCGGACATTTTAACCTCATCAAAAATAGTTAATCAAATGGAATATAATAAGGAGTCATTTATAGAACTCGGCATACGGCTTTCTAAAGAGAACAGGCTTAAGGAGAAAAAGTATGAACTTTCAAACGCAGGGGTTTGAAGACTTAGAACTCTCCACACAAATACTTATTCGCGAAGCTTTAGACAGAAACATCAAAATGGAAATACTCGATAGAAAAGAAAACTTTATAAAACTTTCCAAAGGAAATAATACTCAATATTTAAAACAGGCGACCAAAACCTCTTTAGATTCGTATATAACTTTTTTAATAATGGAGAATAAATTTGTTACAAAGGAGATTCTGAGTAATAACAATATTACTGTTCCAACAGGTGATATTTATTATACTGCAGAGAAGGCAATAGAAGATTTTAATAAATACAAGGCTCTGGACATAGTTGTAAAACCGAATAACACAAACTTCGGCTTGGGTGTGGCAATTATTAAAAATGAACAGCTTAAGAATAATAATATTTTTGTTGATTCTGTAAAAAAAGCATTTGAATACGACAATACAATAATAATAGAGGAATACATAGAAGGAAGGGAATTCCGTTTCCTGGTTATTGGCGATGAAGTGCCCGCAATACTTCATAGAATTCCTGCAAATGTAACAGGTGACGAACTGCACACTATTGCTGAATTAATAGAAATTAAAAATAGGGACCCTTTAAGAGGAAAAGGATATAAAACTCCTTTAGAAAAATTAACAGCAGGCAATACGGAAAAGCTCTTTCTATCAGAAAGCAATTTGGATTTTTCATATATTCCAAAAAAAGATGAACAGGTTTTTCTAAGGCGTAATTCAAATATAAGTACTGGCGGTGACAGCATAGATTATACGGATGATATTATTATTGGGTATAAGAAAATTGCAATTAAAGCTGCGCAGGCAGTAGAAGCAAAAATCTGCGGAGCTGATATCATCATAAAGGATATAACAGCAGAACCTGTAAAAGATAACTATAGTATTATTGAGCTTAATTTTAATCC
>SDBV01011603.1_pt1 | contig 11399 bp, 11 predicted proteins | sample 2277081 | NCBI WGS metagenome assembly SDBV01 (sample SAMN10402039, study PRJNA504765) | marine sediment metagenome | isolation source: marine sediment core GS10_PC15, 223 cmbsf | place: Arctic Ocean: Southern Knipovich Ridge | collected 2010
TGACCCTGATTTAATATTTTTCAGAAAATATCCTTTAGAAAACACACCATCAACAATTGATTTAATAGAACAAAACAGCAAATACAAAGTTGATATAATGTTGTTTGATGAAGAAGATAACATATTTATTGGAGGTTACAAAGGCAACTGGGGTCTAAAATACAGCGATGTTGCTGAAAATAACATGGTAATCTTCCATGTTGTTAATTACCTGCCTAAACCAATGAATCAAGAACAAGAATCAGAAATGATTGAATTTTTAGAAGAAAATAATATTTATAAGGCAGTGCTAGAACCAGAACTAAAATGAGCAAAAAACATGTATCAAAACTAGTAGCATTATTCTGCATAGAATTAATACTATTCCTGCCTTTTTATGTTGCAGATGTTTATGCTGTTAAACCGGTTTTAAGCAATATACAAGCCACAACAACTCATAAATCTCTTAACATAACATGGGAAACAGATATTCCTTCTAACTCATTAGTTGATTATGCAAGAGACAGCAATATTGAATTATCAAAAACAAGCCAGGAAGAAACAAAAAACCACTCAATAATTATAGCCCCCCTATCAACAAATACATACTATTATTATAGAGTTCAATCCTGTGTTGCATTTGATTGTCAAGCATCTTCTGTTAGCAGAGTAAAAACACAAACAGCACCACCACCAGATAAAATTACAGGCTTAACAAACAAAACAATAACACCAAGAAGCATAGAATTAACATGGCAACAATCTACATCAGATTACTTTGGCTATTACATTATCTATAGAAATGGATATCCAATTGCAAATATAACACAAACAGAATACATAGATCCTGGATTAGATGGCTCAACAACCTATTTATATGAAGTTAGTGCTGTAAATGCAAATAACATAGAAGGAGAAAAATCAGATCCATTCTATTCTACAACATTAGTTCCAGACACAATACCACCAATTATTCAAAATGTATCTATTTCCTCAATTTCATCTGACTCAGCTACAATTGAATGGATAACAAATGAAGAAGCAAACTCAACAATAATGTATGGAATATCCAGCTTTGATTTAACACAATCTTCTTCAGATTACACCCTAACACATTCAATAACACTAACTAATCTACAAAACGACACAACGTACTTCTATAAAATTATTTCATGTGATTTAGATGGAAACTGTGCTGAAAAATCAAATAATGATGCTTTCACACCATCTGAAATTAGAGAACTTATTATTCAATTAAATGTTCCATTAATATATAATAAAGCAGTTGTTCCTGTTTCTGGAACAGTAACACCACACACAAAAGTAAAATTCTTTGTAAACAATGCATACAAAGGATTAATAAGCATGGAAAGAAACCAAGATGGAGAAATCCAATTTGATGTTCCTGGATTTTCAGCCGGAAACAACACACTAACAGTTATCCTTGAAGATTCTATTGGAAATACTAAACAACAATCATACAATGTGTTTATAGATATATCACCTCCTATTTTAGATATAGTTGATTTGCCTATTCAAACATCATCCACTACCTTAATCATAGAAGGCTCTTCAAATGAACTAGTTGATGTTGATATTTATATCACCTTAATAAAATCTGAAGATAAAACACCACCAGGAAAAATATCAAATCTTCATGTTGATACAGCAACTGAAAATAGTATTTTACTGGCATGGACTGATGTAGAAGATGAAGATTTTAAAGAATATATTATCTACAGAAACAACATACCAATTGGAACAACTGTTTCATCACCTTATCTAGATGATTACTTGGTTAGTTCTGGAAAAACCTACACATATGCAATTGTTGCTGTTGACCTAGCCTGTAATATAGGTCAAAAAGTATTTATCAATCAAAAAACAATAGAAGGTGGTTTTGTCTATACTGAAGAAGCTGAACCAGAAAGCATAGAATGTATAACAGGAGAAAAAACACCAGCCTACACTCTTGAACAACAATACCCTTCTTTTAGACAAGAAATTAACTTAAGACAAGGCATAAATGAAATAATTATTAAAGCAACTGATAAAGCCGGAAATTCATTTGAAAAAATCTACAAGGTTTATTATGATTCTGAAGCACCTGAAATACTTGAAACAAATATTGACAGCATAAGCCCAAGCTATGTAAGGGATGTTACAATAACTGGAACAGTAAGCGAAGAAGCCTATGTTTGTATCTATATAAATAGCGAAGTTGAAATAAAACCTTACAGAGAAGAAGAGGTAAATGAAAGTGCTGAAGATATTTTTGGAGAATCTAAATACTGTGCAAGCACTGAAAATGGAACTTTTTCTATTGATATTGAATTAAGAAGAGACCCTGATTATGCATATGATCTAGAAGCTCCAACACCCCAAACAAGAACAACGCTAATTAGAACAGGCACTGCATGGAGAAACAACATAAAAATAATAGCCACTGATAGAGTTGGATTAAGAAATGACCCAGGAGAAGGAGAAGAAATCATCTATACTCTATGTGGGGGTGGGGGTGACTGGGGTATAATAATTGATGATGTTATGCCTGCTGAAATTGTTCCAAGGCATTTACTAGAAGGAATGGCCCAAATAAGCTTTAGTATTGATCTAATATGGCGTGGTTATGGACCAAAACCAGGAATAGTTGACATAGATGTAAGAGAAGGCTATCCTCTTGATATGAGCGAAGAACTTGAAAAAACATTTGACACAAAATGGGTTTCACAAATATATGATGATGCATGGTCTGATGAATTTGACAAAGGATATGTTTTAATTGACCTTAAAGCACAAGATCCAGATCCTAGTGATGAATTAACAACATATGAAAAAGAAAAAAATCTAAGCCAGCACAATCAAGGACTCTGCTTTAATGTTCCTTTCACAGATAAAAGTTATCTAGAACAAGCAGGTTGTATAAGAATCCATCTAACATTTATGATTGATTATGAACACAAAAGAATGGTTAGAGTTAGAGATCAGTATGCAGAGAGAAAAGAAACACTCACACAAAAAGAATGTATGGATGTAGAAATCTTAATACAACCAAGAATTCCACCTGATATGATTCCAAATGCCTTTTTAGAAAGCTCAGTTGATTTCCTCAATGCAACAATTGAGGGTATTGATGCTGTTCTTGGTCCAGTTGAAACAGCACTAAAAGCAACTACACTAGCTTGTTTTGGTATGTGGGCTGGATTCTATATTAAAAAAGCCTCAGAAGGATTTTCTTGTTTAGGAACTAATATAGAAAATTGTAAGTGTGAAGCAGGAGAAAATGGATTAACAAATTGTAACTATGTTGATGATCAAAAAACCGAAAAAACAGGAGGGGATTGTCGACGTTGTCTAGAAGCAAAAATAAGCACTAAAACTTTTGAAAGATATATGCACTGGACATGCGATAGAATATTATGCCCTGCTGTCCCAAGTTTTGAAACTTATATAGAAAAAAATCGAGAAAATGATAAATCAAATTGTAAAGGAATAATAGGAATAATAGACTATGATAGTAACACGATAGGTGATGAAAAAGCCGAATGTAAATACACTCCAAAAGGCCTTGTTAGTCAGGACGGGGTACCAATCCCGGCAAATAAAGAATGTTGCGATGAAGAATACATGCAAGAATGGGGTGCTGGTGCTGTGATGATGGATGAATTAAAAGAATCTGAAAGACTTGCAGATACAACAAAAGATACAACCTTAAGACAAGCATGGAGAGGCATATCTGACTTTAAACTTTGCAAACCAGGTGAAAACGAAGAAAGACAAATTAACATAGATGGTCAATGGTTCATTTTAAACAGAACAAAAAATTATGATCAACTAACCACAGACGAAAAAAAGACAACATTTGAATGGAATGTTTGGACAGGAAAAAGCACAAGAGAACGAAAACGAATTGATGGAAACCTTGTAGATGATAATACAGAAATAGTAGCAGATAAACTATTAACATATAAAACAATATTAAGGAGTAACTGTAACAAATACTCAAACGAAATTAAATATGGATATATGCTTTGGCCTAAATATATAAAAACAACAAGTACTGAAAAAACAACTAATAGGCTAGATAGTGTACAAGTTTTTCTTACAGAAGAAGAAAAAAATGCTGCTTTAGGTAATAATGATAGAATAAATATGAGTGGAATTACTTTCATTTATAAAAAACAATCAGATACTACTTATAGACTGCAACTTTCACCAGACGAGTATACAATTGATGAAGATGAGAATGGAGAATTAACAGTTAATATAATAACACCCCCTCCAATAGATCAACAAACTATAGAAATAATAGAAGATGTACCAGAACAAATAGTTAGAGAAGCATGTTCTGGATTCGCAGATGAATATATAATTAATCCACCAGACAGTATTTTTAGAAGCGTCCAAAGTGTATGCTTATCTGGAACCTATTCCTATCTAAAGATGTATAAGAAAATACTCGGGATGATAAACAGCTGTTTCCAGACAATACTAATTACAGGAGATGGTTCTAGCGGTGTTTGCCAAGCTACCTTAAGCTATTATGTTTGTGATGTCATATATCATATGTTTTCCTGCTTTAAAGGTTATTCTGGCTTTGGAACAGGAAGAGAAACAGGCACTCTAGGATTCTTTAAAGGCATTGTAGGAAGCGGTGCAGAAGTTCAACAATCCATCCTAAACCGTTATGGAGATACCAATATGTTTAATGTTATGTTTGTTGATAGAAAACTACTACATTCAGCATGCATGGGCTTCTTTGGAGCAGATACAGATATTGACATAATGTCAATGGCAGAACAAGTAATTGAAATGCCTGTAAAAAGCACAGTAGCACTCATGCCAGCTAATAGAAGATTTATAGGCTATAACCCAATAGACGGCATAACAAACCATGTATACCATATTGGACTAATGATAGTTTCTGGATCAGATGATATGAGATACGAAGTTGATCTAGTATGTTCAAACGACAACTCATGTAATCCAAACTACTTTGAAAATGGAAGATGCGATTGTGCATACAGTGGTGAAGAAGTTACAAAGGACATTACAAATTCTTTTGGTGGAAATGGAAGACTCGATCAAGCAGAAATTCTTAATGAAGAAGCATACGTTCCAATGAGTTATGATACCTATGATGCAAGAATAAGATATGATAAAGTAAGAATCATTTATGATTATTTAGACAACAAAGGCCAAATACAAAAAGAAGTAGTTGAAAGAGAATTAAGCCAGATTGGAGGAGAACCATTTGCACACTGTTCATTCGATATCCTAAGCGGAACCTATAGATGTAGTGTATTTGAAGAACCAACTACTGCATGTATTATAGATGGTCCTGAATTATCAATTAATGGAGAAAAAATTGAAAAAAGAGACACAAAATATAATGATACAGGAAAATCACTTTACTTTTCATTTAGAGCAAAAAAAGAATCATCAACAGGAAGAGAAGATGAAAGAAATTTCTTCGCAGTATTAGAAATAAAAGATGGAATTAGAACAATATTGTCAAGAGAACAAGTAATACTTGATTACGAAACAAAACCATACTCATTTAAAGATATTTCAATAAATAAGAATTGGTTTAGTGAAGGAATTTTATTAGAAGAGTGTTACATTATAACAAGAGAATATGAAGGTTATACTGATATTGGTATAGATAAAGTAGAAAATTGTGACCAAGATGCAGAAATAAAATGTATAAGGAATAATGGTGACTCTATAACTTGTTTTATACAAAAAGGGAAATATGATGATGGTTTCCACGCTTATGAAGATGAAATCCAATGTGATTTTACACAAGCCGGAACACATAATTGTAATGGATTTAGTATTACTATTAATGATTTAAGTCAAGTTAAAACAGAAGGAAAAACTCTTATTGATTATAGAACAAGCACAACTTCAACCGGAATGTCAGATTCTAAAACATTATATTACACTTTAACTATTTACAGACCAAAAACAGATAGTCCTAGAACAAGATCTAACACAGTAGCTAAATGTGATGGTGTAAGACAAATAGAAGAAAGAAGCTTTACAATTTATGGAGGAGAGAATACACCTACATAAATTAATCCAATATGATATAATAAAAATGAAACTACTAAGCTACCAAATAAACAATCTAAAACAATCTTTTGAATTACTTACAAAATCTCCTTTTTATCTGGCATTTCCTATCTTCATTGATATTATTTTTTTATTAGCAATTGGATTTGTTGGAAGCATCTTCACAACAAAAGCAATTCCATATCTTCAAAACCTTGCAACAATACAAACTCAGGCAACAGATACTTCTGCTATGATAGCACAACAAACTCAACTAGCATCAACACTAACTCATGTAATATTAATTTTACTACAAATTGTTTTAGCTGTTTTTATCCTATGGATAATATTTCAGGGAATAAACTGGTTTTTAGCTGTTAAATGTGTTAAAAAGAAAGTAAATCTAAAAAAATATTCTTTAAATTTTATTGTAATAAACATTATATGGATTTTATTAACAGCAATTATTGCTAAATTCTTTTTTGAAATAACACTAAAAAACCTATTAAGTACAACACCCATTGTTAGCCAATCTCTAATAAACATAATTACAATTTTAATATTAATTATAATATTATATTTCTTATTCATAGGACATGCAATTTCCTATAAATATAATCTAAAAGATTTCCTAAAAAATATATTTAAAACCGGTGTTAAAGATTTCAAAAAAATCATTTTGGCTTATATAACATTAATTATTCTATTCTTTATAGCAAACTATATAGTTAAATTATTTTCATTAAGCTTTGCATCAATGATAATAGCAGGAATAATAATTCTAATGCCTTTAATAACTTTCTCTAGAATATTTATTATAAAAACAACAGAATAAAAAGTTATTTTTCTTGCTGCTCTTGTTGTTTTGGTTTTTTATAGTGCTTTTCAGCTATTTGTCTATATAATGGTAAAATTTCCTTTAATGTGTATACGTTATCTACCTGCTCAGATAATTCTGGGTTTAAATGGAATTCTTCTACTTTCTTTTTTATCCATCCTTTCAGATAATCAACATGTTCTTCATCAAATTTAGCATAAGTGGGTTGGTGTATAACACTTATATGATGTTTAAACATATCCTCTGAAATAGAATGTATAGTCTCTGGCGTAATCTTAATTTGTTTTTTTAGTGTTTTTATTAAATTATCTTTACTGATACCAAAATAATTCTGAACAGCAAGATCTGTATATATCTCACCATCTGGATTTTTTAGACCTTTCAGCTCTTCCCATTTCTCTACACTAAAATTATATATATTTACATGCACATGATATGATAACTTATCAAATATATCGTTTGCTATTCCTTCTTTTTCTGTTTCTGTAAATTCTGTCTTGTAAGTGACTTTACCGTCTTTTTCCTGTTTAGAATGTGAAATAAGAGCGTCATACATAGCAGGCAATACTTGATCTAAGGAATATGCTTCTTCTTTTCCAGCTATTTCAGAAGCAATTTGTTCCAAATCCGGTTTGTCTTCATTATCTTCAACCATATAATTCAACTCAATAAGTTAATACCATTCTAAAATAATAACTAATATAAAAATATTGCGTTTTTATAATACTAAATAGGGTTGTGTTGCGTAAGCGGGATATAGATTTAGTGGTGTGTTAAGGGTGATTAGTGTTTTTTGTAATTAATTAAAATGAAAACAGAAAAAAAGGAAAATTTAAATAAGAAAAAACCTTTATTTAAAAGAATGGTTGATTTTACAAGTAATAACAAATTAAGTTTTTTAGTTTTATTTGTTTTGGGTTATGTCCTATATGATATGCTTTTTCCTCTTTTGTGTTTAGAATGGAGTTGTTTTTTTAAATTATATAACATATTTACAGTGATTCTAATTATAGGATATATTTTTTTTATTATAAAAATGTTTTTCTGGATAAACGATGAAGAAAAAGTAGACAAAAATATAAGAGACTTAACCAAAGAAAATTTAACAATAGATATAAACATAAAAGATTTACAAAAAGAGAAGTTAGAATTAGAAATAGAGAAATTAAAATCCCCAAAAAAGACAAAACCAATAGATAATGAAAAACCACTTACTAAAAAAGACGTAATGGAAAAAATTGAAAAAGAAGGAAAAATTGATACATTAGAGGAACATAATCTTTTCAGAGAACAAATAGATGAAGACGCAAAGAAAATTGAAGAAAATCAAGAAAGAAATAATGAATCAAAAAACTAAAATGAAAAAATTAACATGGAAAAATTGGGGATATTTGGGTCTTGTGTTTTTAGTTTTAGGGTTATTTATTCCTACTCTTATTGGTGGTGTTGTAATATGTTGGTTTATTATGTCATATCAATACTATAAAGAAAAGAAAAAAACGAAGCACATATAAGTTAAAAGAATATAAAAAAGATATGGAGATTAAAAACAAAACACTAAGCAGAATGATAAGAACTAAACTACCTAAAAGAATCCCATTTAGATTTGTAGATGGAATTCCGATAATGTTTGAAGAAGATTGGGATTATGCACGTGAGATTTCAGAACATTATTCAATTGTAATTTAGAATTTAAATGAACCAAAAGACTAAAGACACTATCTTAGTTATTCTTATTTTGTTTTTAGGTTTAATGGCAATATATTTTTATTGGAAATCTAGTCATTGTGTTGTTGCTATTTTTTAGAAGATTCACATATATCTTTTACTAATGAGGGTTTATCGAACAATACAAATATAAGATAATTAATAAAATCTCCAGATGGTTTTACTTCCTCCCACCTCTTTTTTAATTCTTTATATAATGTTATAAATTCAACAGGAGTAATAGTAACTATTTTTGGATTATTTTCAATCTCTTTTTTATCAGGTAAATTATCCATAGATAATATAATTGTTTTTCTAATAAGACTATTTACTTTAGAGGTTTCTACTAAACAATTAGAATGGTTAAATCCTGCTTGTCCTGATGTTGTATTATCCATTGTTACAAGATTATAGAAATATATTTTTTGGGACGGATTCAAATTTTTTTCTATTTTATTATTAATAAGACCACATAAAATAATATCAATTCCATATTTTACTTTCATATCAACAATTATATTGTAAGCTTCTCTCGCTTCAAGAACACCAGCAAAGGAAGCCTCTTTTTTTGTTACAGAAAAAAAAACTTTAGTACATGGAATAATATTTATCATTTAAGAACCCCGTTTAAAGAATATGTAATATTATTAAAGACTCAACAGATGTTCTACATAGTTTTTAATAACTCTACCTTGATGTTTCAATATTGGGTTTGTTGTCTCAATAGCAACAAGACCCACAGCTACATCAATACCAATTTCCGTTCTTTCTTCTTGTGTAAGATTTTCAGCAAGAACATATTTAACATCTATTAATCCCATATTGATACCTCCTTAGTTAGTTAGCAAAATAAACTATTACTTATTCTTAATATTAGTTAAAGTTGTATAAGTATTATAAAAAACTTACTAAAAAAACCGAAACATTTATATACTAGTTATGTATATACTATGTATATATGATAAATAAGAAAATAACAATAAATGGCTTTGAGGAGGTTTTAGAAAAGAAAATTTCAGGTTTTGGAAACGGAAGCCATATTATATTACCTCAAAAACATAAAAATAAGAAAGCCATAATAATTATAAAAAAATAAATGCTCCAAAGGTGCTTTAGACACCAAAGGAGCGGAGAAACCAAAATGAGTTCGGAAACACAAATCAGCTCTCAAGAAGCTGGAAAAGAGTTGAAGTATAAAAATACTTCGGAACAAATGAGAGTAGTAAGAGGTTATGCAATAATCTCAAAAGGTGATACACCAAAACAGATTTCTAAAGAGATTTTTGAAGTCCCAAGCCAGAATGGTAATGGAACTTATACTATTACCAAAAACGGAAAGTGGGAATGTAGTTGTCCTGATTTCTTAAATAGAAAAAAAGAATGTAAGCACATTCACGCAGTAAAGTTTTATCTTGACTTCAACAAAAAAGTTAAAACACAAAATAAAGGAATTGTAACAGAAAAACAATCATGCCCTTATTGTAAAAGTTCTTATACTGTTGGTTGTGGAAAAAGGCAAACAAAAAGCGGACAAAAACAAAGATACTTATGTAAAGATTGTAACAGAAAATTTATAGAAGATAAGGATTTTGAGAGGTATAAAGGTAATTCTAAAACAACATCTTTAATTTTAGACCTCTACTTCAAAGGAATTTCATTAAGAGGTATTAAAGACCATTTAAAACAGTTCTATAATATTTCTTTACATCATAGCAACATATTGAGAAGAATACAAAAGTTTAGTGTTGTAATAGAAGAATATGTAAAAACACTAAAGCCAGAAGTAGCTGACATCTGGAATCACGACGAAATGAAGATACAAGCTGGTGGTAAGTGGTTATGGTTATGGAACACTATGGATAATGAAACAAAATTTTTGATTATGACACAATTATCTTATTATACTATAATAAGAGATAGCAGAAGATTTTTTAAAAGTGTTAAAGAACGAGCAAAAGTAGAGCCAAAATATCTTATTACTGATGGGAGACATTCATTAACTTCAAGCATAGCAAAAGAAATGCCATCTACAAACCACATAAGATTAACTTCTTTAACAGATAAAAGGCAGAATAATCAAAACATAGAGAGATTAAACGGAACAATTAGAGATAGAATTAAACCTATGCGTGGTTTTGGAAATGGTGAAACTGCTGAAATAATGACTAATGCTTTTAGAAATTATTACAATTTCATTAAACCACATAATAGTTTAGATGGATTAACACCTGCTCAAATGGCAGGAATAGGTGTTGAGGATAGCGAGAATAAATGGTCTGAATTATTGAAAAGAAGTCTGACAAATAAGGCTGTTACTCATTAAATTCTTTAGAAATCATATCTTTTATTTTTGATATTATTTTATCCTCTTCATTATTAGTGGGCTCATGCTTATCAATAAACTCTACACCATAGCCATCCATTCCATGAAATTTATTATAAAACTCAAAAGTTTCTCCCACATCTCTACAAGCACAGATTAAAATATCAAATTTTCCATCAACTTTATCAAAATATTTTTTTATGATGGGAACATCATCTCCTATAGTAATTACAGCAATAGTCTTATTTTTATATTTAAAAGATACTACTACCTCTACTCTTAATTTAGGTCTATATATCTCAATTTCAAATATTTCACTTACTACTCTCCTTAATGTTGTTGATTTTCCAGTTTTAGAATCGCCCCTTAAAACAATTATTTTCTTCATAAAATTAAAGAAATCATCTAATACTAATAAATCTTTTTATATGGAATACCACCCTTAACGCAAAAAAAAGGCGATTTACCCCAAATCACCCTTTAACGCAACACAAC
>SDBV01011604.1_pt1 | contig 11399 bp, 8 predicted proteins | sample 2277081 | NCBI WGS metagenome assembly SDBV01 (sample SAMN10402039, study PRJNA504765) | marine sediment metagenome | isolation source: marine sediment core GS10_PC15, 223 cmbsf | place: Arctic Ocean: Southern Knipovich Ridge | collected 2010
ATCACGCGACCTCCCCGGATATCACCAATGCGGAGTTCCAGGTCGTGGATGTCACCTATTCGGGAACAACTCCCATTGAACGCTGGATCAGGGCTTTCGGGCTTCCCCCGGGCACGGGGACGGTCAACCTCTCACAGGCCAGTGTTTCAGTCGGAGGAACCATCGCGGGAACCTTGAGCTTGACAGGTTATTCCTACGACGCCGAGTTCAGTCCGTAGCCGCCCCGCTGTCTGCCCCTTTCAGCTCTCCGAGCTTGAGTCCTTCGATGGACAGGCTGACGGCGCCGGTGACGCTGCTCACACCCACATCGAGCAGCCAGCTGAACCAGGAGAATGCCACCGCGATCACGGGTTCCACATCGAAGCCCTCCACCAGAGCGAACATGATCGCCGCGTGATACACGCCCAAGTATCCAGGGGCGGAGGGCACGGCCACGCCGAAACCGATGCAGGTGAGCAACACCAGGCCGAAGGACAGGGATGAGGGGAGTCCGAAGGCCTCCAGGCGCAGCATCATCGTGGCGAGTGCGGCGGCCCAGATGCATATGGAGAGGCCGACGGCGATGAGTGTCCCCCGGGTATCCTTGAGGGCGCCGAACCCGGAGGAGAAACGGATCCAGATATTCCGCAACCTGGTGCGAAGGCCACGATCCTTAGATGCCGAGGAACAATGATTTTGTTCCTCGGCGCCCTTCTTCGGTTGCTCCTCGCCCCGTCTTCGACGAGCGAGGACGATCAGGGCGACGAACCCGATCCCCAGAAGGACGCTCAGGAAGATGGAGGCAGTGCGGACGGACCCGGGAAGCGGTGTTACCTGAATGGCGGCAAGGGCGATGACGGTCAATATGGCCATGTCCAGCATTCGCTCCAGGGCAAGGCTTCCCACAACCGACGGGAAGCTGAGATTCGCCCCCTTGTGGATCGCCGCGCTGCGGGCAACCTCACCCGCCCTCAAGGGCAGTACGTTGTTGGCCAGGAACCCAATACAGATGTACCGGTATGCCTGGGTCCAGCGCAGGTCGCCGACGGGTTTGAGAAGGTGACGAACCAGCAGGGATCGGAGAACGATCAGGCAGAGCCAGTACACGGCAACGGATCCGAGCATGGGAAGGATTTCGATCCTGTCGGTGGACGCGATCAGCTCCTTGAAGTGTTCGCCGATCGTCACGTTCCCGAAGATGATGTCGCGAAAAACGTACGCCAGCCCGCACGCGGAGAGCGTGATTCCCAGCAGCGCGAAGATTGACCTCCTGCAGCGGTTCGATCTCCCTTTTTCCACTTCGGACACCTGGATACGACCTCCCCGTGTTTGCAAGAAGAAACGCGGTCGACACCCGGACAATCTTGAACCCGGTTGTAAAGACCCAATCCGTTGGCCTATCATCCAAACCATGAATGACCAAGATGCAAGGAATAACCGTATCACAATATTGGGCGGGGGAGCCATGGGAACCGCGTTGGGCAAGATGCTCTGCGATGCGGGTCGTGAGGTAACCCTGTGGACGTACGAGCCGGAGTTGGCGGAGCAGATCCAACGGACCCACGAGAACACAATGTTCCTGCCTGGGGTCGAATTACCCGGGACGTTGCGTGCGGTTTCTTCTCTGGCCGAAGCTCTGGGCGGGGCCCGTATGGTCTTTTCCGTGACGCCGTCCCAGGTCCTGCGCGCGGTGTGGACCGAGGCGGGGAAGTATCTGGAGCCGGACGCTTCGGTCGTCTGCGCCTCGAAAGGCGTCGAGATCGGCACGGCCAAGTTGATGTCCGAGGTGCTCGGTGAGACGTTACCCTCCGTCGGGCCTTCGCGCCTTGCCTTCCTGTCGGGCCCCAGCTTCGCAAAGGAGATTGTGGCGGGACACCCAACCGCGGTGGTGGTCGCTTCGAGCAACCTGGAGCTGGCCGGGAGTGTCCAGATGATCACCTCCACCTCCAGTTTCAGGGTGTACACGACGGACGACGTGGTCGGCGTCGAGTTGGGGGGAGCCCTCAAGAACGTGATTGCCATAGCCGTGGGAGTCGCCGAGGGCCTTGGTTTCGGACACAACACCAGAGCGGGTATCATCACCCGCGGCCTTGCCGAGATATCCAGACTGGCGGTAGTCTGCGGCGCCGATCCGTTGACCCTGGCCGGGCTGGCCGGAGTGGGAGATCTCGTTCTCACCTGCACCGGGCACCTGAGCCGCAACTTGCAGGTCGGGATACAGTTGGGTAAGGGCAAGTCCTTGGCCGAGATCCTGGAGGGGAGGAAGATGGTTGCCGAGGGTGTCGAGACAGCCCACTCAGCGGTCGATCTCGCACAGCGCCGCGGCGTAGACATGCCCATATCCAAGGTTGTGGTGCAGATTCTCAACGGCGATCTGGCTCCGGGGGAGGCGGTTCGATCGCTAATGTCGAGGCGGCTTCGGGAGGAGAAGGATTTTTAAGGCCATGACTCAGTTCCTAAGACGCCACGCAATCTTCTTCTTGTTTCCAGCGGTGGTCGTCGCCATCCTTTTTCTCGCCCGCATCAACCTCAGCACGGCGATGCGTTTTGGAGAGTGGGGGGAGAAGTCCATAGTCGAGAGCACGCTCATCCTGGCAAAGGAGAAGGTCGAGCGCGTGGAGCGAACCATCTCCAGCATGGACCACGGCTTCTTCCAGATGCTGGATCCTGCCCAGATCGACATGGCGTGCGATCGGTGGAACACGGGGATCAAACACTCACGCCTGGTGGAGGCGGCAGTCATTCTGGATGAAGAAGGGGAGATAATAGAGTACTTCTCCCGCGATAATGACGCCAAGGCCGTGAAGCTTTACGAGCTGGTAAACAAAGAAGTCATCCCGTTGCTGGACATGTACGAATCCCTGTACCAGCACAAGCACCTCCACAGAATGCTGGAGGGTAAATATCGGCTGGTTACCTCGTTGACCGTGGAGTTCGAGGGGCAGTTCTACACGACCTGCCTGATCTACGATACCCACGAGATAGTGGATCGATTGTTCGAGGATCTGATTGGCGACGTGGGGCGGGACAGGACAATCAACGTCGTGGACTACGACGGCCGGATCATCTTCGGGGGTAACCTCTCCGGTGCCGGGGAGTTCATTGTCGTGCAGCGGTTTCCCTCGACACTCTACAAATGGCGGGTGCAACTCGCGCCGAGATCGGCCGCGCTCTTCTCGAACAAGGCCCGGACACAAAAGGTGTCCGGATGGCTCCTCATCCCGCTGGCGTTCGGGGTGATCGTCTTCGGATTGGTCGTGCTGTACATGGCCATGGTGCGTGAGCGCCGATTGGGCAGGCTCAAGAGCGAGTTCATTGCCAACACCTCCCACGAGCTCAAGACTCCCCTGGCGCTGATCAGGATGTTCTCGGAGTTGCTGGCAACCGACAGAGTTACGGAGGTCGGCAAGGTGCGCCAGTATCACGAGATCATTCTGCGCGAGACCGAGAGGCTCACGGCTCTCATCGATAATGTGCTGGATTTCTCGAAGATCGAGCGAGGAAAGAGCGCCTACGAGTTCAAGGAGATGGACCTCATCGAGGTGGTGAAACCGGCTATCGAGATCTACCGACACAGGATCGACGAATCCGACGTGGAGATGGTGTTCATGACACAAGAGAATCTTCCCGCCGTACGCATAGACGCTGATGCCATAACGCTGGCGCTGATCAACCTGATCGACAACGCGCTCAAGTACGCCGTCGGCACGGATGTCATCGGCGTGGAGATTCACCGGGATTCCAAAAACGTTTACCTGGAGGTTTTCGACAAGGGGGCAGGCATCCCGGCTCACCACCTCAAGAGGGTGTTCGAGCGGTTCTACAGGTTCCAGGCCACCGATCTCCACTCCAACGGTCAGCGCGGTTCCGGTATCGGGCTTAGCCTGGTGGAGCATATCGCCAAGGCGCACGGCGGCTCCGTCACGGTTACCAGCACGCCCGGCGTGGAGACGCGGTTCTCCATAAGGATCCCGTCGGTTGAATAGATGGCGCTTGTCGCCTGCGGCCCTCCTGTGCCGCCCAGGGCTCCCGAGGGTTTCCTTGGGGGACCGAGTGTCGTCGTGGCGACTTCGCCCGTGGATTCTCCCGAGCCGTGGCTGCTCGAGTGGGACGGCGACGCGCGCAAGACCTTGTCGGACCAGCTTTCCGCCGGAATCGCGCTGGTGCGTTACGAAGAGGGGCGGCTCGAGCTTTTGCCTCGGTGTTCGATATCGGGCGGTTATGAGAGCGGCGCTTGTCCGCCTTCGGGGGCTCTTGGAACAACGATAATCCAGCTCACTTGATTTTTCCGTCGACGTCCGGGGTGGAAGCAGATGCTCATCCCGGCTGTGCTCCGCAAGAACCTATTTTTCAATCCCAAAAGATACCCATTACAGCCCTGGTGTAATTGAGGCAAATACATTGTAATATCGCACCCTTCAGGAGGGTCGGCACATGATTGAAGAGACCGTTTTACCCTCCGGGAGGGTCGAGCGCATGATTGAAGAGACCGTCTTACCCTTGGGGAGGGTCCACCGTATGATTGAAGAAACCGTCTCCACCCTCACGGAGCTCGGGCGGCATGAACACGGAGACCGTTTCACCCTCCGGATGGGTCGACTGCCCGATTGCGGAGACCGTCTCACCCATAGGAGAGTTCGAGACACATGATTGAAGAGACCGTCTCCACCCTCCAAGAGGGTCGACAGATCGACTATCAGTCCCAGGTGATCTTCTTTGGTCCCTTTTTAGAGGGCGGCATTTCCGAATCGTCGATCTGACCACCGGATGAGGGATAGGACGGCGGCGGAGTGTATGCGGGAGGTGGCGCCGGCTCGGTCGGCTCGGGTTTTTTATTCTTCTTTTTGGAAGGGGTGTTGTCGGCGTAAGGGTTGATGGTTCCCTTCTTCTTTTCCGGTTTGGACTTCGGCGAGACCTTGTAGGGATTCTCGTCCACGGGTTTGGGACCGGGTGTCTCGGTGGAAGGGGGCTCGACGACGGCGGCAGCCCCCCCTCGCCTGTCAAGGGTCTTGCTCAGGGCGTTCCGCTTGTTGTTGCAGTCATCCTGGACCTCCGGGATCTCTCCTATTTCCAGGAGGACCGCTTTCGCTTGCGCCACGTTCCCTGATTGGGACATAAAGCGAGCCCTTTCCAGCAGTTCTTCGCACAGGTAGCCGGACATGGTCCGTAGCTGCTCGATGTCGTAATAGTGGCTCGATCGCGGGATCACGGCCAGGGAGTCCACGGCCTTTCTCCAGTCTCGGGCCTCCTGGGCGGAGAGCGCGGCGATGAGGGCGGACTGGGCCTCCATCTCCGCTAGGGCCGTCTTCTTGAAATCGCGAGCCGACTCGCTCTCCGGTTTGAGGCTGGTGGCCTGTGCGAACATTCTCGCGGCCTCGGCCCATTCCTCCACCTGCATCTTGTCCTTGCCGGCCTCGACCAGCTCCTCGTACCCCATGCCGTCGGCGATATTGTTCTCGTCCTTGTCGATGTCGTTGTCGACGTCGTCTTCGGGGCCACCGAGAAAAACGACGATGAGAATGACCGCAATCGCAAGGATCGCCAGGGCTCCGAGGGCAAAGAAGAGCTTGTTCGATTTTCCGGACGAGCCCGGTGCGATGGAGTCGTCGGTCGCGGGGCCGAACTCGTAGGGTTCGCCCGGCGCGACGAACCTGAGGCGTACGGTGCCGAGCTCGATGATATCCGCGGATTTGAGCAGGTAGTCGTCTCGTCTGGAACCGTTGACGAAGATTCCGTTGATGCTGTCGAGGTCGGAGATGGTCCACCTGTGCTCATCTCCATCCAGGCGGGCGTGTGCCCTCGAAATGGATGGATCGTTGATGTAGATGTTGGATTCATCCGATCTTCCGACGACGTACAGGTTGAGGGTCAGGTCGTATTCCAGGCCGAGGTGCGGACCTTCGACCATGACAAGGCGAGCGTGGCTGGTCACCTTGCCGATTCCCGCGTTGTCGCCCGCAGCCATCTGGCGGCCCATGGGCACACCGTCGGAAACATCGGTGCGAATGGAGAGATTGTAGTCGCCGATGTTAAGCTGATCGCCGGAGGAAATGACCTTGGAGGCATCGGGGATCGGTTCTCCGTTTACCTTGGTTCCGTTATCGCTTCCCAGGTCGTAGATCACGAACCGGTCATCGCCTTCGCGCACGAGCCGGGCGTGGTTTCGGGACACGTTGCGATCCGTCAAACGGATCGTGTTGCCTTCCCTGCGGCCGATGGTGACCTCGTCCCGTATCAACGGCACGATTGTCGTCTTGCCTTCATCATCGCAAATGACAAGCTTGAACATGAAACCAGTAATTCCCCTGCCCGAGACTAGCGTTTAGAAGTTAGACAACCTACAACCGTGTGCGAGCCGGTGTCAATGTACGTTATCATCTACAGCCCAGCCCACAAGTCACAGCCCACAAATTACAGCCCACAAGTTACAGCCCACAAGTCATTCGACCACGGACGATTTGCTGCCGCATATTCTGGCGCAACTCCCACAGGGCGGTCCAACCAATGCCGTCCCAGGAGAGCGCCGGAAACGCGCAGGGATTCGGGTTGGTTGAGAACTGGACAGCGGCGGTGCGGGGGGCCCCATACTCATCGAGTTCGGCCACAAACACCTGATTTTCGCAAGCAGGGTCGTAGCATTCCTGCGCACCGTTGTCCCGGTTGCTCAGCCAGAGAAGCGCGAAGGAAGATCCGCTCCAGGCCGGCCGGGACCCCACGATGTCGTCCACGGTCCAGGTGGCGCGGTTCATATCTCCCTGGGGAGAGCCGGCTTCGTCCAGTATTCTCGTGTACACCTCGAAATCGTCGACGGTTCTACGGCTCCACGAAACCAGGAAGTCTCCCGATCCCGCCACGATCGCCGGCCCGATGACCGACAGCCCATCATCGATGGCGAAGGCGCCACCCGAGGTCGTGGCGTCCAGGTTCAGTTTTCTGGCCATCACTTCCTGCTGGCCCGTTGCGAGCCAGACGGCCACGGCGGTCGTTCCGACGGCTGCGATGGAGATGCCGGGGTTGTCCACGCCCGCGGTCTGCGAGACCTGAACCGGTGTCGGAACCGACCCTCCGGGATCCCCGGTCGCGGGGAGGGCTACGGCCATCATCGTGCCGTTATCGATGGTGTCCGGCTGCAACCAGATCACCAGCCAGCCGTCATCCGTGCCGACGATCGCCGGGCGGGTCTTGAGGCCTGTAGACTCGGTGATCCTGAAAGGCGTTGTATCGTCGGGAATGCCGGCGGGATCGAATCGCATGAAGGCGATGTCCAGGGTGCAATCGTTCTGGAGGGCCGCCGTGCAGCTTGCGTCCCATCGGCTGTCCAGCCAGACGGCGCCGAAAGTGTTGGCGCGCGACGCCATGTCAGGATGGCGTGCGATGATCGTCGCCGACATTGGCTCCTGTACGGACACGCCGCCGTCCGGAACGAAGGTGGCCATCTGGATCAGCCAGTTGGCGGGAACGCTCACCCCGGAGTCGTCGTACGCCCATGTCATTAGCGTTTCAATGTTGTGTGCGATTGACGGAGCCCTGCCGTCCCCGCTTCCGCTCGTCTCGATGTTGACCGACGTTGCAGAGCAATCCGACGGGAGATCGGGCGGCGTTTCGTCTTCACCTGTGTCCGACTCGGATTCAGTTTCCGTTTCTGTGTCGGTTCCGGAATCGATTCCGTTTGCCCAGGGGTCGGGCCCCTTGTCCTTCGAGCATCCCGAGGCGATCAGGAAGACGGTGAGCAACAGGACTTTTTTAAGCATCCGCATAGGTCCTCCAAACGGTTTCTATTGAATTTATCTCATTACAACTGTACGAGATCCTGTTCATGACTGGAAAGAAAAAATCAAACTGGTTCTATTGTTTTGTGCCGACAACGGTAATGGCGATGGTTCTACTCGCTTGCTCGGGAGCGTCGGACAAGTGGATGGGGACGGTGGACGCCACATTCAAGTACCGGCCCGACGATCGCACAACCTCCGTCTTCGATGTTCCTCACGGGACAAAGAGCTTTACTGCGGGGCTAGTTGCCGGCGACAGAGTTCTGGCGGTGGACGGGAAGGATCTTGCCAGCGCGTCTCTCGGTGAGGTGTTGGCGGCCATGAACGGTCCGGTCGGATCGGTGGCGGTTGTGACAGTTCAGCGGGGCGCGGAGGTTCTGGATCTCGAGGTGGAGAGAATGCGCGAGAAGAAAAAAGACAAGAAGTCCGACTGAATTTTCCCTAGATGCGGCGAAACAAGACAAGAATTGTCGGTTTTATCCTGGTGGGCGCGGTCATCACGCTGGCCGTCGGTCTAATTATTGTCAAGGACCGCCGCGGTGGGCTCGATCTGGCGCCCGAGGTTCGATTTGTCGAGGGCAGGCCCTCGATGGACGAGATTCCTTACAAGGGCACCAACCTGAAGACAACCTATAGAACCATAAACTTGGTTCAAAAACACTACCTGGACCCGTCCCGCGTGAAGCCCAGGGAGATGCTGGTGGCGGCGATGCAAGGCATGCAGCGCAAGATCGCACAGGTGCTCGTTCGCGAAGAAGATGACGAGCTGGTGTTGATGCTCGGCGCCACGAGCAAGCGCTTCGATCTGGGCGACGTCAAGTCCCCCTGGGTGATGCTCCAGCAAATCAGGGAGATGTTCGCCTTCGTGAAAGAGGGTGTTTCGGACAACGACATCGATTTTCAAGAAGTGGAGTACGCGGTGATAGGCTCCATGTTGGAGACTCTTGATCCTCACTCGGCCCTCCTGTCTCCGGACATGTACCGCGACATGAAGGACAAGACGCAAGGAAAGTTCGGAGGACTGGGAGTCGTCATCTCCCTGAGGGACGGGGCGCTCACGGTGATCTCGCCCATCGACGGGACCCCGGCATACAAGGCGGGCCTCAAGTCCGGCGACAAGATCGTAAAGATCGGGGAGACCTCCACGGTGAGCATGCCCCTGAACGACGCGGTCAATCTCATGCGCGGCAAGCCGGGAACTGCGGTGGTTCTCTGGATCCTGCGCAAGGAGTGGGAGGAGCCCCGTTCCGTCGAGATCGTTCGCGCGATCATCCAGGTGCGGAGCGTCGAGTCCGAGATGTTGTCCGGTCGGGTGGGCTACGTCAGGATAAAGGACTTCCAGGGTAACACCGCGGCGGATCTCCGGGAGCACATGGGAGGACTCGCCAAAAAGGGCGCCAGAGGGTTGGTGCTCGACATGCGCAACAATCCGGGCGGGTTGCTAACGGCGGCCATCGAAGTTTCGGACATATTCCTCAAGGCGGGTGTGATCGTAACCACCGCCGGCCAGTCGCCGACCGACCGGGACATCCGGCGCGCGAAGGACACGGGAGACGAAGCGACCTATCCGGTGGTCGTGCTGGTCAATTCCGGCAGCGCCAGCGCTTCGGAGATCGTCGCGGGCGCGCTGAAGAATCAGGGAAGAGCACTGGTTGCGGGGGAGCGCACGTTCGGAAAGGGCTCGGTTCAGGTTCTGTACGACTACAATGACGGTTCGGCCCTCAAGTTGACCACGGCCCAGTATCTTACCCCTGGGGACATCTCGATCCAGTCGGTCGGCGTCGTTCCCCATGTGGAGATCCTGCCAGTGAGGGCTGATACGGAGATGCTGGACCTGAAGGCGGAGGCGGGTTATCGCGAGAGCGATCTCGATCACCATCTGGAGGAGGAAATCACGGCGTCCATGCGTGTTGGGCGTCCATCCGCGACCGTACGATATCTCTGGGAGCCTCCGGCGGTGAAGAAGAAGCCGGGCGTGGACGACAAACCGGACAGCGGCAGGGTGCCGTATCACGACGAGGACATACCGTTCGAGCCCGATTTCGAAATCAACTTGGCGCGGGATCTGGTTGTCGAGATGATTTCCAAGAATAGCTCGGCAGTGGACGTGGGCGCGCTCGATCGTGTGCTCACCGCTCGAAACGAGCGCGAGCAGCGTAGGCTCGAGGCCTCGCTGAAGAAGCTGGGCATCGACTGGAGCGTGGGAAGAGAAGACGGAAATATCGATCTGGCGGCCTCGGTGAGGATTCCCGGAGAGGACGATCTGGTGGCGGGCAGCTCCGCCACGCTCGAGGTGACGTTGACCAACAACGGGCCGGGCACGCTCTACCGCTTGCTGGCCACCTCCCGTTCCGATTTCAGAGCCCTCGCCGACAAGGAGATTGCCTTTGGTCGGATGGGTCCCGGTGAGACTGTTTCCAAGACGCTCGAGTTCAAGGTGCCCAAGGATATCGAGTCGCAGACCGATGACGTGTTGATCACCTTCGAGGATGCGTCCATGCGCGCGTTGCCCTCCACCGCGTTGCGTTTCAGATTAAAGGAGCTGCCCGCGCCCCGGTTCGCGTATTCCATCCAGATGGTGGACTCGGAAGGGGGAAACGGGGACGGATTCCTGCAAACGGGCGAGAAGGTCAAGTTGCTGGTGGCCATAGACAACGTGGGAGAGGGCAAGGCGATGTCCGCGTACGCGACGCTCAAGAGCCTCTCGGGCAAGGAAGTGTTTCTCTTGAAGGGGCGAGGGAAACCCGGGGAGATCTCCAGGAGTGAGCAAAAGCAGGTGGTGTTCGAGTTCGAGGTCAAGCCCACGTTCAAGGGCGATGTGGCCAGGTTCGAGTTGGCGGTAATGGATCTGGATCTCAAGGTGTACTCCATGGAGAAAATCTCGTTTGAGATCACGCCCCCGATTCAGGTGCTCAAGATCGAGCCGCGAACGCTTGCGGCGCTGGAGGATTCCGTGGAGGTTCGCGAGGCGCCGGCGGGGGATGCGCGTGTTGTCGCGGTCCTGGAGGGGAAGGGTATGGTCGAGATCTCGGCGAAGGTAGGTGATTTCTACAGGATCGAGATCGAGGAGGGACGGCCCGGGTGGGTGTCCGCAAGATCGTTCGGCGATCCGGAAGGAGAACCCCCCGAAGCGATCCGACCCACGCTGGTGATCAATGCGCCTCCGGCCATTGTGCTCGACGAGATCGAGTCCGTGGTGCGAAGATCCACCATCAGGATAACGGGTCGCGCGAGTGACGAGAGCAGGGTTCGCGATATCTACATCTACGTCGGAGATTCCAAGGTCTTCTTCAAGCCCAACACCGATCCCGACAACCCGAGGGAGCTCGAGTTCGTTGCGGAGGTGGAGATCAAAAAGGGGCTCAACTACATCACCATCGTGGCGGAGGAAACACCGGCTCTGGATACCAGGAAGGTAATCGCCGTTCGCCGGGACCGGGTGGACGGCATGCCGTTCGTCAGGGCGTGGAATCGACCGGAGCCCGAACCCATCGGCATACTGCCCACTGTTCGCTGAAGACGGATTTGGGATATCAGTTCTATTCTGATTTAGTCGCACGCCCCGTAATAAACGGTGCCGTTCCATGATCTGACGGTGGCCGTCAGGTTGAACGGGTAGGAGCCGCCGTGGCCGAAGTTGAACCATAGATC
>SDBV01011605.1_pt1 | contig 11399 bp, 4 predicted proteins | sample 2277081 | NCBI WGS metagenome assembly SDBV01 (sample SAMN10402039, study PRJNA504765) | marine sediment metagenome | isolation source: marine sediment core GS10_PC15, 223 cmbsf | place: Arctic Ocean: Southern Knipovich Ridge | collected 2010
CCACGAAGTCCGGGTGCTGGAAGTAGTTCTCGATCGGCACGTAAAAGGGCATTTTGCGCCGCTGGGCGGTCGCGCGCGGCAAGACGCGTTCGGCGAGGCGCCGCAAAATGTACTTGCCCGTCATCCGCCTCAGCCGCAGCTTGCGGGGGAGCCGGAAGGCGAACTCGACGAGTTCGTGATCCAGGAAGGGCACCCTTCCCTCGATCGCGTGCGCCATGCTCATCTTGTCGTTGCGCAGCAGCATGTTGTCCTGCAGCCAGTGCCCGAACTGCAGCCGCAGCAGCTGATCGAAGCGCGGCCCTTCGCAATCCACCGGCGGCTCCCACAGCCGGCTCGCGCTGCGTAGCTGCTCTTCGAACCCAGGTGTGTAGATCGACTCGGTGTCCCGTCGATCGAAGAGCGAGATGAGATGCCGGTAACCCTGATCGAGATCGCCCGAGCCCGCCATCTCGAGATAGTCGAGGACCTTCAGCTTGCCGCGATCTCCGAGATAGGCGGGATAGCGGAAGGCGACGTTCAGCACGGAGGCGGGAACCAGCGATGCCAGAGGCTCGACCACCCGCCGCCGCACACCGCTCGGAACGAACCGAGTGTACAGATCGGCGGCCCACAGGACTTTGTGAAACAAGTAGCCACCGAAGATCTCGTCGGCCCCTTCGCCGGTCAGGATAACCGTGACCTGCTTCTTCGCCTCGCGAGCGAGCTTGAACATCGGGATTGCGATCGCGTCGCCAAGTGGCTCGTCCGAGTGATGGACGATGTCGGGCAGCAGCATCACGTCGTCGGCGCGACACGTCACCTCGGTGTGGTCCGTGCCGAGCAGCCGTGCCGTGGCAGCGGCCTCGGAGAGCTCGTCGTGCTCGTAGCCAAAGCCGACCGAAAAGGTCTTCACCGGCTGACTCAGCTGCTTCGCCATGAGCGCCACCAGCAGGCTCGAGTCCAGGCCACCGCTCAGATAGGCGCCCACCGGCACGTCGGAGATCAGCCGGCGGCGAACGCTCGCCTCGAGACGCTCGGCGAGCTCATCGAGGTACTCCTCCTCCGACTTTGGATAGCCTCCGGTATGGATGGGAGGGCTCCAGTAGCGCTCGATCTCCAACTCCTGGCCGCGCAGCTTCATCCAGTGGCCGGGCGCCAGCCGCCGCACCTCGCGCAGCAGGCTCCGGTCGCCCGGGACGTAACGAAGCGCGAGGTAGTCCTGGACCGCATGCGGATTGAGCGCTCGATTCCAGCCGGGGTGATGAAGCAGGGCCTTGGTCTCCGATGCAAATACAAAGCAGTCCGGGGCCTCGACGTAGTAGAGCGGCTTGATCCCGATCCGGTCTCGTGCCAGCAGGAGTTCGCGCGCCTCGCGATCCCAGAGTGCGAACGCGAACATGCCGTTCAAGCGTTCGAGCGCCGCGGGTCCACGTGTTCGAAGCAGCTCGAGCAACACCTCGGTGTCGGACTCGGTCCGGAACGCGACCCCCTCGGCGACCAGCTCGTCGCGGAGTTCGCGATAGTTGTAGATCTCGCCGTTGTAGACGAGTACGTAGCGCCCGTCCGGTGTCCGCATCGGCTGCTGGCCGCCACTCAGATCGATGATGCTGAGGCGCTTGTGGCCCAGCGCGACACCCCCTTCCACAAATTGTCCTGTCTCGTCGGGCCCGCGGTGGTGGATCGACGCCGTCATCCGATTCACGAGCTGGGCGCCCTCTTCTCCGGCCAACCCGATGACTCCGCAGATTCCACACATTCGAAGCCCCTCAGCCCAGCCGAATGGTCCGCTTGCGGACGACGCCCTGGCGCAGCGATCTCGGCAACACCGGGTCGAGTGGCGGGTTCGCGAGACGGATCTCGTGCGGCACGAAGTAGCGGGAGGAACCCATGTGGATCGTGGTGAAGAAGTCACCTTGCTCGAGCTCGGCCACCGGCGCTTCTCCCTCAAGGCGATCCTCCACCTCGACCGCGTCGTCGAGGAATCGAATCGTCCGCTCGAATCGGAGATCGAGGTCGCGCTTGCGGTAGATCAGCAGCTTGACCAGAAGGCCCTTCACCCACTTCGCGATTGCAGGGAAGCGACCCAGCGTCAGCGTGAATACGCGGAAGCCCAGGAACGGGATCGGACTCATCACCGGTCGCGAGACCTGGGCGAACAACCCCTCGACGTGAACCGAATTCTCGCCGACTTCGATCGGGCGATCGCGATCGTCGATCTGGCTCGAGACCACGCGGCCGCTCTCGAGACGACCGACGTAGCCACAGTCGCTCGCGACGAGCTGGCCGCTCTCGCGCTCGAAGACCTTGAGGACGCCCCCCTTTGCCAGGCCGACGATCGCGCGATACGCCGGTCGGTCCTCGACGAGAAGGCCGGCGAGAGGAAAGTGCGCGCGCCCGCCCTGCGTTCCGAAGGGTGCGACGGGCTCCGGGCCGTCCGAGCCGTCTTGAAGGATGGCGCGGTGCGCGAAGACGTAGTTGTTCAGCAGCGGAAAGAGGTTGTAGGGATCGACGCTCCCCAGTCCGGCCGCCTCCATCGAGCGAACCGAGGGCCGCATCGCTTCTGCGATCCAACGGGCCGATCCGCAGCGGTCCGCCAGCATCTCGAACGCGGCTGGGTAGTAGGTCTGCGTGTTGCGGCTCGAGTATTCGCCACCAATGCTGCCATCGGGATGCACGAAATGCGCGAGGTAGCGCATCGCCTCGGAGAGCGAGCGCTCCAGCCGATCGCTGGGCGAGAGGTCGAGACATCGCGCGAGGTAGAAGCTTCCGTGCGTCTGGTAGCCGACGTCGGCGCCTCCGTACTCGTCGTACCAGCCCTCGCTCGACTGATGATCGAGGATCCGATCGAGGAAGTGCTGAGCTCGCTCTTTGAATCGCGCGTGGCCGGTGATCCGGTGGGCGTGTAGCAGGGCGCCGGCTGCCGCGGCGAGGTGGTTGGAGAGGAAGCCGTGGGTTTCATCGTTGCGGCAGAGCCAGTTGCCGGCGCGCTCGAGACCTGCGATGAAGCGCTCACTCGTCTCGGTCGGAAGCGCGCCGTCGAGAAAGGCGAACGCCTCGCCGAGGTAGAATGTTGTAAATGCGGTCGCGGCGAGGGAGCGCTCGAGCGGATAGGCCTCGTCGAAGTCGCCCTCCCGCCGCTGGATGCGACACCAGAATTCGAAGCCCCGGCCAATCCATTCGAGCAGCTTCGGGTTCTCAAAGTACGAATTGCCCGGATGATCGTGCGCCCAGACATAGCTGAGCACGCACAGACCCTCCTGGAAACGCGCTCCCGGAAAGTCCACGAACTTCCAGCACCAGAAAGTCCGATCGAAGCAGCCGGACGTTGGGCTGAATCGCTCGCGGTCGAGCATGCCGATCACACGTACGAGCTGGGCGTGAATGCCCTCTTCGAATGGTTGGGCGATCTCTGCGCGATTCATCGAAGCGTCCCGACCGTCAAGCCGCGACTTCGCCAGAATCGGGCTCGGCGACCCAGGCGATGAACGGACCGATCGCGAGAGTGTCGAGCCGCGAGTCGAGAAATGCGCGGATCGCATCCTCGGGCGAGCAGACGATCGGCTCTTCGTGCATGTTGAAGCTCGTGTTCACCAGGAGCGGAATTCCCGTGAGTTCCTCGTAGTGTTCGAGAATTCGGTTCATCGATGGATTGATCTTCTCGTTCACCAGCTGGGGCCTGGCGGTTCCGTCGACGTGGACGATCGCCGGACACTTCTCGATCGTGAACTCTGTGCAGTCCAGGATGATCGTCATGAACTTGCAGGCGTGCTCCACCCCGCCGATTCCCTTGAAGAGCTTGTCGGCTTCTCGCTCGAGCGCCACCGGTGCGAAGGGCATGAACTCGGTCCGGCCGAGCCGCTTGTTGAGCCAGTTGTTGGCTTCCTTCTCGGAGGCGCTGTAGAGAATCGAGCGGTTACCGAGGGCTCGGGGCCCAAACTCCATGCGGCCGTCAAATCGCGCCACGACCTTCATCTCGGACAGGAGCTTCGCAACCTCTCGCTCGAGGTCCTCCGCGCGTCGATAGCGAAGCCCGCTGCCGGCTGCGGCCTGCAGAGCCTTTTCCATCTGCTCTTCGTCGTATTCGGGGCCCCAATAGACATTCTCGAACGGCACCGGCTTCGCCTGCAGAAACTCGAGAGCGGCACCGTTGGCCAGGCCACCGTCACCCATGTGCGGAAAGATATAGACCTTCTCGAACCCGAGCGAATTGAAGAGCGCCGCGTTGGCCTTGACGTTCGCGAACACACCGCCCGAGAGGCACAGGTGGCGAAGCCCGGTCCGCTCCTTGAAGGGCCTGACGAGCGCGACGATCTCCTCCTCGAGAACCGTCTGGAACACCGCAGCCACGTCCTCGCGGCTGTAGCCTTCGATCACCTTTGCGAGGGGCGTCTTGTAGTTGCGATACTGGAGTGCCTCGAAGAGATCCTCTCCGCGCCGGATCTTCCCGAGCGAAAGGCCCCGGACGATGCCCTCCGAGTAGAATCGCTTGTCCAACTTGAAGTCGACACCCGAGTTCCGAATCGTGCCTCGCACCCGTTCGTATAGCTCGGGGTCGACGTTTCCGAAGCCCGAGAGTCCGGTGATCTTGCCCTCGTGCCGGTTCGCGCGGAAGCCCAGAATCTGGGTGCAGGCGGTGTAGAACTGCCCGAGCGAGTGGGGATAGCGGACCAGGTTGAGAAGCTTCAACCGGTCGCCATGCCCCTCGGAGACGGTGATCGACGTGTCGTCCCCCACCCCATCCGCCGTAACGACGATCGCATCTTCGAAAGGCGCGGTGCGGTATGTCGAGGCTGCGTGGCATAGATGATGGGCGAGGAAGTGCAGCCGCGGCTGGACGCCATACTCGCTCTCGAGGAATCGGGAGACTCTTCGGTAGCCGAAGGCCCGATAGAGCGCGAACAGGCGGTAGAGCAGCTTGTTGAAGTGGGGGAAGTAATCGATCCAACCGTGAAAATCGAGCGTATCCTCGAGCTGGCCGCGAAAGAGTGTGGCCGCCAGCCGGCCGGCGGGCAGTCCGGCGACGACCACGTCGGTGATGTCTTGCGGGTCAATGCCCGCGGTCTCGATCACAGCGCGGATGCTCTTCTTGGGCGGGTACCTGGTCGAGAACTTGACCCGGTCCAGACGCTCCTCGCTGATCGCAGCGAGACAACGATGGTCGTCGTATAGAGCGGAGCCCGTCTCATGGGACGTGCTCACGCCGAGAACGAGACGCCTGGAGGGGCGGGCCACCTCTGCGGCGACGAGCTGCTCGGTGGTCTGCAGCTCGTAGAGTTCGCGAACCCGATCGAGCATCTGCTGGCAGCGTTGCCGCTTCGCAGCGGCGCCGAGGAATGAGAGTGTGTACACGCTCGACTTGAGCCCCCGCCGCAGCGGCTTGTCGAGCGGCTCGGCGAAGTCGGCGAGGTGGAAGAGCATGACCAGCGGAGTCTGGCGCCGCCAATGCCGCCGCAACCCCCACGCGAAGTAGCGCTGCCCCAGCAGCAGCGAGTAGGACGGATGGAATGGGAAGGGCGCGGGCGCGTACTCGGGCAGCGGCAGCTCGAGCACGGGTACATCGAGCAGAGGCCGGCTCGGCACCGGCGGGATCGAGGGCACCCGCATCCGGCGCGCGAAATCGGCGCGCGGGAACATCGACGAATCCCACGCGTAGCCGCACTCGGCGATCATCTCGAAAGTGTCGCGGTCGATCTGATAGCTCGGCGTTCGAAATCCGCGGACCGAAACGCTCAGCGCCTGCTCGAGCTTTGACTTGCTCTCTGCAAGCTCGCGGAGGCGGTCCGCGCGGTCGAGATGATCGAACTCGGGGTGCGTCAGGCTATGCGAGGCGATTTCGTGACCGGCAGCGACGGCACCGCGCAGCCACTCGAGGCGCGTGGGGTCGTCGACGTCGCTGGCAATCGCGAACAGCGTGGCCTTCTGTCCGTTCTCGTCGAGGAACGAGAGGAGGCTCTCCATTCCCGACTCGAAGAGCGGGTCCCGCGGCCCTGGATTCGGCCAACCGTGGTGGGCATAAATGTGCCGCGCGCCGTCGAGATCGACGTGCAAAACGGCCGACGGCCGCTGGGAAGGACTCGCGTCGGCTCCAGCCATATCGACTCCCTCGGGTCTACTCGCCTCGCTTGCGCTCCTGGTCCGCCCACCAGAGATCCTGCTTCAACCGCCAGATCTCGCGCTGGATCATGTTGCTCTGCTGAGCGATCACGCCGAACGAGAAGAGGAGAATGGCGATCATGGCGAGTGCGAGGCTGATGATGCCCATGTAGACCGATACGAGCCCCATCGCATAGCGTACGATGCCCGCGATGAGGAAGACGCCAGAGAGCGTGAGCGCGGCCGCCGCCAGCGTCCAGACATAGCGGATGGGGTTGCCGAAGAGGCTGAACAAGCTGTGGGTGACGATCAACTTGTTGACCTTGGAAGAGCTCTTGCGCACGGTCCGCTGCCCCTGGTGCTTGTACTGCTTCCACTCGAGAACCGACGGAATTTCGGCGATTCGATAACCCAGCGCCTGCGCCTTGAGGATGACTTCGAGGTGAAACTCCTTGCCCAACTCGTCGAGCGGCAGCGATCGGATCGCGTGCCGCCGATAGACGCGGGTCATGCCGGTGTTCATCGACACGGCGTTCGACATGCACGTCCGGATCACCAGGTTGCCGAAGCGGCTGTAGAAGACCCGGCTGGACGGCACGTTCTTGTATCCGCCGCCCGGCAGATGCGGGCTTGCGACGATCACCTCCGTGTCGGGATTCGCGATCGCGGCCTCGTAGAGGCGCTCGACGATGTCCTCGCCCCACGAGAGATCGATCTCGGTCGTGACGATGATCTCCCCTCGAGCCTGATCGATGCCGGTCTTGAGGGCGTTTCCGCGGCCGCGATTGTACGCATAGGAGACGACTCGGAGATTCGAGTGGCGCTGCGCGATCTCGCGGGCGACCTCCGCCGAACGGTCCTGGCTGCCGTCGTCGACGACGATCAGCTCCCATTTCACGTCCAGCCGGTCGAGCCGCTCGAGCAGGGTCTCGATGGCCTCGCCGATGATCTGCTCCTCGTTGTAGAAGGGGCAGACAACCGAGAGGTCGAGGCTCGCCTCGGTGTCTACTTTCAGCACATCGCCTTCGAGTTTCTGCTGCATCCTGTCCTCCGGGGCGGTTGGCCCGCCTTCCGAGTCGCCGCTTCGCGCCCCCCCCACCGGAGCAACTGGCTGGGCTCCTAGCGGGTGAAGAGGCGGGCTGACTGAGATCGCCTGACACGCACTCTACAGCCTGTCCGAAGCCCCCTGCCCGGAGCCCCTTCCCGGAACCCTCTTTCACCCCTTGGGGGCGGAGAGCCCTTGCACGCAGACCGGCCGAGCGCGGCTAACGACCCGCAGGTGAGTATACGAAAAGGGCAATCGGGTGACGCCGAGTTTGTCTGAAATCGGGGTCGCGCGAATCCAGTCCCACGGTAGATTCACGCCTGGCGGGGTCGAAACTGCGGGATCGAAACCGAAGGCGTTCGCGCTTCTTCCGGGAGTGAGCTCGAGAGGGCTGCGGGCGCGCGGCGCGACCCCGATACGCAGATGCCATTTGCCGGCCAATAAGAAGGTTCGAGCTTGAAATGAGTCGAGAATCGAGCGCCATTTGTCCGTCGTGCAGATCGGAGCCCTACGAGGTCTTCGCCGAGCTACCGGGCATGCCGGTTCACGTGGGCGTGCTCTGGGAGAGCCCGGCTGCAGCCCGCGCGAGCAGGCGCGGTGACATCGCCCTCGCCTTCTGCCGAAGCTGTGGGTTCGTGGGGAATCGCGCGTTTGACCCCTCACGCGTCGACTACGGCCTCCGGTACGACAACGCGCTCCACTTCTCTCCGACTTTTCGAGACTACGAGCGGACCACCGCCGAGCGCCTGGTCGAGCGCTACGGCGTTCGAGGGCGAAGGGTTGCCGAGATCGGCTGCGGAAGTGGGCACTTCCTGTCGTTGATCTGCGAGCTGGGAGCCAACCGCGGGATCGGCTTCGATCCGAGCTACGAACCCGGTGCTGAGAAGCTGGAGAAAGGGGTCCGTATCCTCCGCGAGCACTATTCCGAAAATCATGCCGAGCACGAAGCCGATTTGCTTTGCTGCCGCCACGTGCTGGAGCACATACCGGAGCCTCGCGAGTTTCTCGAGATGGTCAGAAGATCATTCGAGGGCGATCGAGACGCGGTCGTCTATTTCGAGGTGCCCAACGCGTTCCTCGTACTCCGCGATCTATCGATCTGGGACGTCATCTACGAGCACTGCAACTACTTCGCCGCACCGACACTCGAGTCGCTCTTTCGCTCGAGCGGATTCGAAGTCGTCGATCTGCGAGAGTCCTACGAGGGGCAGTTCCTCAGCATCGAGGCTCGCCCCGCGCCAGAGCGCGATGCGGCTCGAGCGTCACGAGTCGGTGTGGACCGCGACGCTCTCGGCGAGGTGGGTGATCTGGTCGCCAGGTTCGCGGGTTGCGTTCAGCAGAAGCGCCAGGAGTGGAGTGACCGCCTCGAGTCCTTTGCGCGCGCCGGGTCGAAGAGCGTCATCTGGGGCGGTGGCGCGAAGACGGTGAGTTTCCTCAACCTGGTCGGAGTCGCTGGCACCATCGACTGGGTGGTCGACATCAACCCGGGCAAGCAGGGCAGCTTCATCGCGGGTACGGGGCAGCCCATCGTCGCGCCGGATCGGCTGATGGAGATCGCGCCGGACGTCGTGGTGGTGATGAATCCGGTCTACCGGGGAGAGATCCAGGCCCAGCTAGAGCGGATGGGGCTCAGCCCCGAGGTTCTCGTCGCATGAGGCTCGTCCCCAGGCACTCGCAATTTCGGTCACGGCCGCCGTTTTATTGCCATTGGCGACGGAAGTAGAAGCCCCATGAGTCGTCGGGCCTACGGGCCAGTTGCACCCATGGCGTCGGCTCCGACGGCGCCTCTGTTGCCCACATTGTCGATGGCCCGCGCCGCGAAGTAGTAGGTGGTGGAGGCATCGAGTCCGACGATGTCGATGAGCTCGGGGCTTCCGGCCAGCAGAGGCCGGGGTGGAGCTGTGACCGGCGTGGCGCTGGCGAAGTTCCCGGCGTCGATCGGCAGCGTCGCGTAACGAATGTCGTAGGCGCGAGCGCGCCCCACGACCCCATTGTCGCCCGGTGCGGTGAAGCCGAGCGTGGCGGTCGTGGACGTGGAGCCGACGACCGCTAGGTCCCCGATGGCGCCCGGCGCCACCGTGTCGTTCTCGCGTGCGCTGGCCGCATTGACCCTACCCTCGCTCACTGTGATGCCGACGAGATCGGGCAGGACGTCGACGCTGTAGAGGAGCCGATCCTTCAGGGCGGGCAGCGAAATGTCCGGGAAGCGGGCGCGGATCAGGGCCGCGACTCCGGCCACGTATGCCGTGGACATGGACGTACCGCTGGCCAGCAGATACCCGGACCCGTCGCAACTGCCGCCCCCCGGTGGTGGGCCAAGCAGGTTGCACGTCGGGGGTACGGTCGAGAGGATTCCCACCCCAGGGGCTGCGAGATCGACCGACGTCGCGCCAAAGCTCGACCAGGTCGCCATGCCGTCCGTATCGTCGGTGGCGGCGACGTTGACGATGTTGTCGTTGTCGTAGGCCCCCGGGAAGAGGGGCAGCTGGTCCTTGTCCTCGGCGCTGTTGCCCGCCGTCGTGACGAAGAGAATGCCCGCCGCATTCGCCTTCTCGATCGCCGCCTGAAGAGCCGGCGCGAAGCCTGGCTGGTTCCAGCCCGGTTCCCCCCAGGCTGCGCTCGCCGCCCAGCTATTGCTCATCACGTGTGCTCCCATCGCGACGGCGTATTCGATGGCGGCGATGGCGGTATCGATGCTTCCCACCTGTCCTGCACTCGTGATCTTCAGCGGCATGATGCGAACGGTGTGGTTCACCCCGGTGATGCCGATGCCGTTGTCGCCGACCGCCCCGATGATGCCCGCCAGGTGGGTGCCGTGGCCACCGTCGTCGAAGGGGTCGTTGTCATCGTTGTAGAAGTCCCAGCCGATCGTGTCGTCGACGTAGCCGTTGCCATCGTCGTCGACGCCGTTGCCAGGGATCTCGTTCAGGTTCGTCCAGACGTTGGCGGCGAGGTCCTCGTGGGTGTAGTCGATGCCGGTGTCGAGGATCGCCACGACGACGTTCGAGTTGCCAGTCGTCGCCGCCCACGCTTTGAGTGCATCGATGTCCGCGCCCGCGGTTCCTCCGGTCTGCTCCTCGTTGTGGAGTCCCCAGAGCTGGGAGAAGAGGGGATCGTCGGGAGGGAGAACCTGATTCCCATGCCCACCGAAGGACCAGTTGTCGGCGCGGCTGTCCGCCGGGTCGTTGCCGTCGAAGCGGATACCCCCGTATCGCCCAGTATCCGCAAAGGGCCCCGTGGCCGACTGCAACACGCAATCGGGCGGACCCCAGGTCGCCAGCGGATTCGGTGCTCCGCCGGCGTCCGGATCCGCGTCCCAGCGGTAGAGCGAGACCTCGGTGCCGGGGCCGCTGCCCGTAATCGTGAAGCCGATCCAGTCCAGCGCGGCGAGCGTCCCGTCCCCGGCGCAAGATCCAAGCGCCGCCTGCCACAGCGGGTTGTAGTACTCCCAGAGCCACTCGCCCGAATCCACCTCGAAGTGGAGCTCGTAGTGGGCAGCCAGCGGCCCACTCGGAGCGTTCGAGCGCGCGATGAAGCCCGCCGGCGTCGTGGTGAGCGGACTGCGGATCTGGATCTTGCCGTACTGGTCCGGTGCCCCCGCATCGCCGCCGGAGACGCCGCCCTGCCAGCGCATCTGCGCCGGGGCGTTCGTGCTGGGGCCCGTCTCCGCGAGTTCGTTGCCGACGACCGCGAAGCTGAGACGGTCCACCACCCAGTCCGAGCCGAGGCTGCTGCGATCGAAGTCGTCGCCGTACTGGGCAAAGGCGGGCGCCGTACACGTCAGGCTCGCCTCCTCGCAGAGCTCCCCTTGACAGGGGTCGGCACCATCCGCGCAGACTCCCGCGTTGCAACTCTCGGCCCCGTTGCAGAACGCCCCGTCGCCGCACTCGGCGTCGGCGACGCACTCGAGGCAGAGGCCGCCTCCCTCGTCGCAATGGGCGAGGTCCACGCACGTGAGTACACCGGCCGCGCAGATTCCCGCATTGCACGTCTCGGCCCCGTTGCAGAATGCCCCGTCGTCGCACTCGGCATCGGCGACGCACTCGAGGCAGAGGCCGCCTCCCTCGTCGCAATGGGCGAGGTCCACGCACGTGAGTACACCGGCCGCGCAGACTCCCGCATTGCACGTCTCGGCCCCGTTGCAGAATGCCCCGTCGTCGCACTCGGCATCGACGCTGCACTCGAGACAGAGATTGCCTCCCTCGTCGCAGGCCGCGCCCGAACACGGATCGGTGCCCGCCGTGCAGCTCCCCCCGCTGCAGATCTCCGCACCGTTGCAGAA
>SDBV01011606.1_pt1 | contig 11397 bp, 9 predicted proteins | sample 2277081 | NCBI WGS metagenome assembly SDBV01 (sample SAMN10402039, study PRJNA504765) | marine sediment metagenome | isolation source: marine sediment core GS10_PC15, 223 cmbsf | place: Arctic Ocean: Southern Knipovich Ridge | collected 2010
CGGCTCAGCGGGAGCTTCGCCCTCCCGTGGTCGACCGAATGAGTGGAATGGGAGGGCGAGAGCTTGCCCTGAGCTTGCCGAAGGGCTCCTGCCGAGCCGCAATTGGGTGTTCCCTTTTCTTTGTAGTCTTCAATAGGAGAAAAACTAAGTCAATATATTACCGTGTGAATTTTCAGATCCCCATATTTCTCAGATGTCCCCAACGGGGAACTCCAGAATTAGACTAACACGTGTGATCCCGTAACGTGTGGGCATGACACAAGGCCGCGGCGAGGGCATCCGTCACGTCCGCCGGGGTGGGTCGTTCTGAAAGGGACAAATGAAAGCAGACCGCGCTGGCCACCTGCTCCTTGGAAGCGCGACCGTTTCCCGTGACAGCCATTTTGACACGCGTTGGAAGATAGGACGCGACGGGGATTCCCCGGCGGGAAGCCGCCAGAAGAATGCATCCCCTCGCGTGAGCCATCAGCAAGGCCGTCTTCGGATTTCGATAGGAAGAGTAGAGTTCCTCTACGGCCATCGCGTCGGGGGATTGAGCCTCGAGGACCTCGGAAATCCCTTCGTAGATCTTCAGAATCCTCTGTTCGAGCGATTGGGAGGAGTCGGTTCGGACAAAACCCGCTTCAACCACCCGAGGCACGCCGCCGTCAATATCAATAACCCCATAACCGGTAGTATTGAGACTGGGATCGACCCCGAGGATCCTCATTCGGCAGCGATTTGCTCCATGACTTCGTCGGGAATATCGAAATTGGAGTAGACCTTCTGAACGTCGTCGTGGTCTTCCAGTTGTTCGAGGAGCTGGAGGACCTTGCGCACGTCACGCCCGCTGAGAGAGACGATGCTCTTGGGAATGGCGTTCAGCTCGGCGTGCATACAGGTCAATTGGCGGGATTCGAGGGCTTCCTTGACGGAATAAAGGGAATGGGCGTCGGTGATGATTTCGAAATAACCGTCATCCTCGCGGACATCTTCCGCCCCGCTTTCTATTGCCGCATCAAACAGCTCTTCCTCAGTGCGGCCTTCCGCGGAGATCTGAATAGTCCCTTTCTTTTCGAATAACCAGGCGACACATCCCGCAGAACCCATGCTTCCGTTCGCGCGCTCGAGGAGGTGGCGTATATCGGCGACAGTCCGATTCTTGTTGTCCGTGAGAGTCTCGATGAGAATGGCGACTCCGCCGGGGCCGTAACCTTCGTAAGTGACTGACTCAAATTGTACCCCCGGGAGGTCGCCGGTCCCCCGCTTGATGGCCTTCTCGATGTTGTCCGAAGGCATATTGACGGCCTTAGCCGCCAGGATGGCAGTGCGCAGACGGGAATTACCCTCCGGATCGCCTCCCCCCTCCCGGGCGGACACAGTGATCTCCTTGCTCACTTTCGTGAAGGCCTTTCCCTTCTTGGCGTCTTCCTTCGCCTTTTTTCGCTTAATCGTGCTCCATTTAGAGTGGCCGGACAACGAGACTCTCCTCCTTCGTGCGCAAATGCCGGAATTTCTACCGATTCTCAGATCGAAGTATACCAAGTGAAAAGTTCTCGAGCAAGGACGCGACTGGGTGACCTGGCTGATGTTCGGGTGAGCGAATGGCCCGGTCCGGATTGGATGAGTCGCTCTTGCCACCGTCATTGCGATGACGATGAGTTCGGTAGGTCGCCGGCGCCTCGATCGTATTAACACGAAGAAAGTCCGCAATAAAGTCGATATTTCCTATTAGCATACGCTCTGTATATTCGTTGTCACTCTTTAAGCCTTCTTCGCGCAAGGTCCTGATTTGACAGGAGATAGGACCGCCGGTAAGATAGGCCCATGGGGAATCGTATGACCGATCACGGACAAGGGAACTCGACTTCCCGCAAGGGGCCGACGTTTTTTGAGGGGGCTGCCCGCCATTCCCGGGAATGGGCGGCCGTGGCCACTGGTACGGGAATTCTCATCCTTATCTGGTTGGTTCTGCTGAGGCAGTTCCTGAACCTGGCGGCCGAGCCGGAGGCACCGCCCGACGCCATCCTGCAAGCAAAGGCGCCTGTTGAAGCATCTTCTTTTTCCCTGCCGACACCCCCCCATGAACTCGCGACGGCCTTCGACATCGACGATGAGCCGGAATGCGATCAATCGGAAACGGAAGTGGAAGGCGAAGAAGGAGAGGGGGAATCGTGGTCCCCTGAGGACGAACTGCTCGGACCTTACGAGATACCCTCAGCACATCGAGTCGCCATTATCATGGACGATCTGGGATACGGCAGTTCCGCTCTCGATGATCTCCTTCAACTGAAAATGGCCCTCACCGTCTCGATCATCCCGCACCTGCCATTATCAGAGGAATGCGCACAGAGGGCCCTGGCAGCCAATTTCGAAGTGATGCTCCACTTGCCGATGGAAACGGAGGAGCTTGTGCCGGATACCGAAGGGCGCATCGTAACTACGATGACCGAGCAGGAAATGAGGGCAAGTTTTGAGGACTCGATCCGCACCGTTCCAAACGTCAGCGGAGTGAATAATCACCAAGGGTCGAGATTGACGGAGGATCCGGAAGCTATGCGGCGTGTTCTCAGTCAGGTCAAGCGATACGGATTCTATTTCGTAGACAGCCGGACCAATTCCCATTCCGTTGCCGAAAGAATCGCGCGGGAAATGGAGATTCCCACAGCCTCCAACAACTTGTTCCTCGACAATGAGAAAGATTTCGATTATATCTGCGAAAAACTCGAGGCATTGGTTCAGCGAGCCAAACGCCGAGGAAAAGCTATCGGCATTTGTCACATTCACCCGGAAACGGTCCGTGCGCTCCATGCCATGCTGCCCCGTTTCGCCGAGGAGAAAGTGGAGCTGGTGTATGCGTCGCAAATCGTCGAAGGCGTTCCCTGGACACTCTCGGAGGAGACGACCGAATCGGAATCTTCGGACGAACTGGTGGTCAGGAAACTGATGGAATGATGAAGGTCCTTGGGATTGAAACCTCCTGTGACGAAACGGGCGTGGCCGTCGTGGAAGACGGGACGCGCATCCTGTGCAATGCCGTTTCCTCCCAGGTTGAGATCCATGCACCTTACGGCGGGGTCGTCCCCGAGCTGGCCTCCCGAAACCACATCCGGAATCTTCGGCTTCTTGTCGAGCATGTTTTCCGGGAAATGGCACTCTCTTATTCGGACCTGGACGGAATTGCCGTCACGCGAGGACCCGGGCTGGTTGGCTCTCTGCTGGTGGGGCTGAACTACGCCAAGTCGATCGCCTACGCCCACAATCTCCCCCTCATCCCTGTGCACCATCTCGAAGGACATATTTATAGCCCTTTCATCAATGGTTCCACGCCGCCATTTCCCTTCGTTTGCCTTCTCGCTTCGGGAGGGCACACGATACTTCTGAAATGTCTCGGGCACGGCGACTACCAGGCGCTCGGCCAGACGCGCGACGACGCGGCGGGAGAAGCCTTCGATAAGGTCGCATCGATCCTCGGCCTGCCCTATCCGGGAGGACCCGCCATTGAGGCGGCGGCCCAGTCGGGCAACCCGAAGGCAGTTCATTTTCCCCGCCCGCTAGTGGAGGAAGGGCTCGATTTCAGTTTCAGCGGGCTCAAAACGGCGGTTCTTTATCACCTGGGAACCAACGGCGAGGAGAGAAAAGGCCGACGCGGCAGGAAAGGTGTGGTGGGAACCTCAGCGCGGGGCAAGCCACAGCTTCCGGCCCTGTCCGAATCCCGCGTAGCGGACCTGGCAGCCAGTTTTCAGCAGGCAGTGGTTGAGGTTCTTGCGAAAAAGGCCGCGGCCGCTGTGGAGACGACCGGCATTGAACGCTTCGCGGTCGCCGGAGGTGTCGCGGCGAACCAGCCGCTCAGAAAAGAGTTGAATCGCGAAGTCCCGCTTGCCGAGGATAGAATCCACTATGCCCCCATCGAACTCTGCGTCGACAACGGCGCCATGATCGCTGCCGCGGGATACTACCGGCTGAAGGCCGGGCAGGTCGCCGGTCTGGACCTGAACGTGGATCCGTCCCTTCCCCTCTGCTGACTGAAATCCATCAAGATTGGCTACAGCCAACCTGATATTTAACGCCACTTTCCTCGGTCATTCTTCGCCGCAGAGCTTCGTTCCCCTCTCGTTCCCAAGTTCAACTTGGGAACGAGGGGGGAGGAATATTTCTGGGGAATCCGGTGTGACTGCTGCAACGGTTCGCGCCCCTAAGGCGCCGGCTTCGCCTCTTCTCGATCTGGCGCTTCCTCAATTGCCTCAACGATCAACTGGATATAGCGATCCATCGCACAATCGATGTCGGAGCGAAAACGGCAACGGCCCGTTTCATCTTCCTGACACTGAGAACAGACATGCGTCCGGAAAGACTCGACGTAATCTTCCATCCGGTTGCTTTGAACGCTCTCGATGGCCTGGACGATCTCGGGAAGGAACATGTCGATGGGGCATGCTCGGTCCGGGGTCCGGGAAATCGTACACTTTCCGTCAGCATCAGAATCGATGCAGACGGAACAGACCTTTTGCTTGAGCAAGTCCCGGTAAAACTCCAGTTTCTTGGGGTCCAGCTTCATCGGTCAAGGTTCCTCAAACGCTTTGCGGGAAAGAGGGCACGCCTCCCAACACATCTCTTCCGTCCGACTATTTCACAGCCAGAAGTCCTATATGCAGTATAACAAGAAGCGCAATGACTGCGTCAGCAGAGCAGGGTTTTCGTAATTTTCTCAGGGGATCCAAATAACAGAGAAGCGATTTGTGCCCCAATAATAGGTTTTTTTTCTGGCCTAATCCCCTGAAATCTCAGGCTGGAAGGTCACGGGAAAGGGAAAGTCTCCAGTCGTGAGATAACTAATCTCGCTTGGCGCCGTAGGGTTCGCCACACTGAACAATGAGACCCTGTTATCCAGATGATGTGAGGCAATCAGAACGCTTCCATCCGGCGAGACTGCAATTTGCGCCGATGCGCTGCCATTGCTGAAGATTGTCGGCGTGTCCAAATTCGTTACGCTGATGTTCTCCGGATTGGAAATATCAACGATCAAAACCGTACCGACCGGAGCGCGAACGTCTCCAGCATCCGAAATATAAGCGGTTTCGCCTCCCGGCATAACGCCCAGGGCAAGGAAGAACACGCCTGACAGTCCAAGTGAATCGACAACGATCGGACTTTGGGGATCGCTCAGATCGACGACATCAATTGATCCTTCCTGGGCGGAGGTGTTCACGAGATAATTCCCTGCCACAACGGCTCGAGCCGTGCCGGGAATCATCCTCACCGTCCCGCCGCTGGACCCCACCTGAACAGAACCCACAATGGAGGAATTCTCGGGGTCCGTGATATCTACGGCAACCAGATCGCCACCGCTTCCATTGTCCCGGAAGCCGGTAGCCACGACAGCATAGTACTGGTTCCCCGGAAGTGCAAAGACATCCACGCTTGTCGGGGTGTCGGGCATGATCACTTCGTCTGCTACAGTCGGCTGTGACTTGTCCTGGATGTCGACGACGATGAGCTCTTCATCTTCGGGCTGCCCGCCACTCACACTGGCGGTACAAACAGCTGTCTTCCCGTCGGGTGTAATGGCAATCGATCCGACCCCGCCGATGGTTGGGAGATCGAGCTTTGCTCGGACCGAAACGGTAAGGAGTTCGACCGTTGTCAGGAATGGCTGTCCGGTATCCAGCGCATTGTTGGTAACGACGAGGGTTCTGCCGTCGGGTGTGAAAGCAATTGCCCTTGGGTGTTCGAGAGGTGGATTGAGATTCTCCGAGTCGAGATCTCCCAGGATCTCCCCGTTAGAGGCCTCTATGAAGGTCAGGGAGTGATCGAACTCATTGCCCACCACGGCCGTTGGAAAAGGTAGCTCAGGGGGCGGTGGTTCGAACGTAAAGACCTCGATGGGCATGGAATCTTCGCCGCAGCAACCTTCACCTGGTTCCGGAAGGGGGAAATCGATGGGCTCACCCGTCCGCGGATCAGTCACCTCGATCGGCGGGAAGTCCCCGGGATTAGCGCCCGGCGGGAGGCCGGGGAGAACAAAAAATCCACCGGCGCCGGGAAGGCCCGCGAAAATCCCTGAAACGAACTCGGCGGTCTCTGCGACTTTTCCCACGCCGTCGGTCACTTGCTGAATCTGCGGTTGCGCTTGCTGAAAAACCGCAACGTTCTCTTCGAATACGGGCGTTGCCTCGTCCAAGAATTCCCCAAGCGGATCAAGGCTGTTGGCCGGAACCCGTTCGAGCACATTGAGAGCCGAACGGACCGCGGAAAGGTCGGGAGCGTCGGGATTCAGTCCGCTGATGATCGTGTTGATAGCCGGACCCGCCGCCTCGAGTTTACTTTTCAGATCGCTTGCGTAATTGCCGGACGTATCAGCCGAAGGAATTATCGGAGAAATATCCGCTTCCTGAAGTTCGTTGGTGACGTTGTTGACCAGGTTGATCGCAGGATCGAAAATCGGTCCGAAAACCACCCCCACGACCGGCAAGTTCCCAAACGTATCGAGGAGATTCCGCCCGCTTTCGAGCTGATCGATGGGCTGCTTGGGACAGGCTTGCTCGATATTGCGGATATCGTTCGGGAAGTTTATCAGCGGACCCACAACACCAATGGCCGACGGCAATAGGGGACCGATACCGCCCGCAGCGCTGATGGCCTTGTTCCCGACACTGATCAACTGCTCCCGCGTCGGATTCTCCGGAAGGGCGTTGATTTCTGCGCTCACTTCCCCGAATCCGAGCGCCACAGAGACAAATGGGCTGAGCGTGCCCAAGCTGGCGATGGCCGTCGTGAGGGAGAGTGAATCGTTCAGCAGGCTAAGGATAGCCTTTCCGCAAGCATTGTTGATATGTCCTGCCGCAACAAGATGACGAACTGCGGCCTGGGAGCCAATCCCGATGAGAACGACAGCAGTGAAAAGGACGATGCCTTGGAAGGCGAGCATGAAAAAGCCCTGGCTGTTCGTGACACCTGGAAGAGGTCCGTCGGGGTCCACGGGATCCGTACGAACGAAACGTCCGTCTTCCGTGACGGAACAGGTGTTGATGATCGCGATCTCCCTCTTTCCGTCCCCATCCAGATCGGGCAACTCCCGGCAGGCCACGATCGTCATTCCGTCCAGTTCCATTCCACCCGGCAGCGGGATGAACACATCCACCGGCTTCGCGAAGGGCTCTCCTCCGGCGTCGATTTCCACGCCTCCTACGAACATCGTTTCATTGTTTCGGAAGCCGTCGGTCTCGAAATCCAAATTCAGCAGGCTCTCAACATCTCCTTGACTCTCATCCGCCAGAATTACGGAGGTCCCGTTGGAGACCGCCCCATCCGGGAAGAAGACAATGGCCCCGCCTGTGCTCACGACATGGCCCCCTTCTGAGTCCACGACGTTGGAGACCGGAGGCACAGTCACATCGAACGTCTCCTCTCCCATCCCGAACCGAAGTATGTCATCCGTCACAGCGTCGATCTCAAGAGGACCAAAGCTGCCATCCAGCGCCGGAATCCCATCAATTGTGGCCGATGCGGTCGTGTTTGTGATGGTGAAGTAAAGAACTGTTCCAAAGTTGACTGAAAATCTTTCCCCTGATACAAGCGCAGTCCCGCTGCCGATATTCGTCACTGCGATCAGGTCGGGATCCACAAAAGGAGGGAATTCCCAGAGACCATCGATTCCGATTCCGCCCTCACCTTCCCCCTCGCCCTCCATTTCCCCTTCGCCGGGAGTCAGTTCCCCTTCTACGCCCTCCCCTTCACTTTCGGGACCTCCGACCACGGGCGGAGGGCACCCTGGGGCGAGAAAAACCATGCAGAAACAGAGAAGGACGGACAGGCATCTGACGAGCGGGGTGTCGGTTCGCATTGGTTCTCTCCAGGGACTTTGCGGATTCGACTGTCGATTGGACTAAGGACGAGCTCGATCTATTTCCAAAGCCCCTACGATAAGGTGTAGGGCTCTCTGTCGGGTCAAATGGAAGAAATATGGTCGTTCTGGATCCCGGTAGATAACGAGGTTTACCGATCACCAGAAGCAAGTTCTGGGGCAACTGATGAATTATAACCCAGCAACGGACACCCAACAAGAAATCTAGAGAAAAGAAGGAGGAAAGAAAGAAGAGATTTCTCAGGAAACCGGCAAATCGGCCAACCCGGCAGGACCGTTGATGTTGAACCGGATAATCATATTTTCATCAACCATGTAGTGCAGAATTCCCGTCGCCCTGTCCGTAATCGGATCGGCGTTGATCGCGAAACCGAGGTCAGGATCAGGGTTCAGAGTGACTTGAAAGGCGTAGCCGGCTTTCTGATTCGTGCTGGCCAGAACGTCGTCTCCCAGAAACGGCGGGCCAAGGGGAGGCTGGTTGAGAGTTAGAAGAGTGTCGGCAAAATCTCCGTTTCCGTCGCTGTCACCGTCGACCATCCTGGCTCCCGAAAACGCGATTTGGGCTGTGGCAAGGGTTCTCAGGGTGGAAATGGCCGTCGCCTCGTTGGAGGAGATCTTAGACCGCAGGATCGATGGGATGGCGACAGCCGAAATAATGGCGATAATCGCAATGACGATCATCAACTCCACCAGTGTGAAACCCGAATGCCGCATTTTATCCCCGATCCGCCTGAATAACCTCTCAATCCCACAATATTCTTTTGGTAATTGAGCAATAATCGGACCAATTTCACTCCTGTCTTGGCCTATTTTGACCAGATTTCGGCAAGGCCGGCCCAAGAATGCCATAACCCATTAAAAAACAATGTGTTACGCTTCAAGCCCCTCGATTGAGTCGAACCTGTCAATTCCTCATGCTCCATCGAGGTCTCAGATCCACAGGTCAATTTGTGTCCCTCGGGTTACGAAATTTTGTCTTCTTTTTGAGGATTTCTGCCGAATTTCTGTCCCAAAAGAGATATTTGCTGGGGAAACCGGAATACGTTTCAGTTTCCCCCCCTCTTGCGCATGACCGTCTCCATGAGCCACAAAACGAAGCGCCGAGGAAGAAATCGTTCGAGCGTGATGAGCGCTCGGTTCCGCCAGCCGGAGATCACCGTGCGGCTCCCCCTCTCAAGTCCCCGCAGGGCAGATCGAACGACGGCGTCAACTGACTCAACAGGGGCGTGATCCACGACATTTCCAACGCCCGCAATTTCAATGAAATCAGTCCGTGTGGCGCCGGGACACAGGACCATGACCCGGACCCCCGAGCCTCTTGTTTCTGCCGCTACGGCTTCGGTGAAATTCAGCATGAACGCTTTCGTGGCTCCGTAGGTGGCCATGTGAGGGAAAGGCTGGTAGCCCGCGACCGAAGCAACATTCACGATAGCGCCTGATCCCTGCTCCAGCATGGGCAGAAGGAAAAGATGCGTCGCCTCCACCATGGCGATTACGTTGAGGCGGATCATCTGCGTTTCGCGGTTCAGGTCGAGCAATCTGAATTCCCCGTAGCTTCCGAAACCGGCGTTGTTCACGAGCAAGGTCACGGGGAAGTCGCGGCGGACCGTTTCGTCGAAAAGAGCCCGCGGCGATCCGGGCTCGGCAAGGTCGACGGCAAAGTATTCGGCTCGAATGCCGTGGGCCTGGCTGAGCTCTTCGCTCAATTCTTTGAGTTTGTCCCCGGACCGCGCTGCCAGAAAGAGATCAACCTTCTCTTTAGCCAGTTCCCTGGCAAAGCATTCGCCGATTCCGGTGGAGGCGCCCGTGATGACAGCGCTCTTGATGAAGGAAGGTAGGCTCATTCAGTCAACGGTCGTGTGGTTGTACAGAACTAGAGAACAAATGGAAGGCAGACTCCTCTTCCCGGAAAGCAATGTGTCAAACGGTACTCGACGGACACAGGTCGTTCACGACGCATTCCGCGCATTTCGGATTTCGCGCCTGGCAAACCGCCCGGCCATGATCAATAAAGATATGGGTAAATTGGCCCCAATCCCTTTTTGGGACGAGCGGAAGGAGGCCCGTCTCAATTTTTTTCGGATCCTTCGTCTGGGTCAGTTCCATGCGATTCGTCAGCCGGGTCACATGGGTGTCGACCGCGATTCCTTCATTCTTGCCGAACGCATTCCACAGAACGACATTGGCTGTCTTGCGAGCCACTCCGGACAGCCGGAGCAATTCCTCCATGGTACTGGGGACGTTTCCCCCAAACTCCTCCAAAATCGTCCGACAGGCCGCACGAATGTTCTTCGCTTTGTTCCGGTAGAATCCCGTTGAACGGATCATCGTCTCAAGCGCGGCCAGATTGGATTTCGCCATGGCCGCCGCTGTGGGGTACTTCTTGAACAGCGCAGGTGCTACCTTGTTGACCTGTTCGTCAGTGCATTGGGCGGACAAGATGGTCGAAACGAGAAGCTGATAAGGATCCCTGTGATTCAGGGAGCATTTCGCCTGGGGATAGGTCTTCTTCAGCCGCCGAATGATCGTCCGGACACGATTCGCCAACTCCGTCGCCGCATCGGCGGACTTCTTCTTCTTTGAGGTGGATTTCGCCATGAGCCTTGCACGCGAAAGAATTACATCGCGTGAAAGGATAATCTATCTACCCGGAAAAGACAATGGAAGAACAAAACGATTGGGGATTGGGGGTTGGCGAAGGACGAAGAGCGAAGTACGAAAACTTGGAACTGGGCACTTCGCACTTCGCACTTCGCACTTCGCACTTCGCACTTCGCACTTCGCACTTCGCACTAACGGACAAGACGCGCTTCCCCCCAACAGCCTCCGGTGTCGTACCGGAGTCGCTCGTCGGGAGAGACTGTTTCCAGCATCAACTCCTGCACACTGGAAACGGCAACATCGATCTCATGCGGAGGCGAGTTCCATGACAAAGGCGAGGTTTGGGCGAGCAAATAGCCATCGCCCCACACTCGAAAGATCAAGCGTGCACCCTCTTGTTCAGATTCGGCGAGTCCGTCTTCGCTTGCCGTGACTCCGACAGTCGCCTGGAACCGGGAAGCCGCTCCATCCAATTGATAGGTAATCTCAGACGGCGGGACGACGCCGATCCCGCGTTCAAATTCCTGATCTCCTATCGCGAGTTTTCTCCCATGGTGAGCCCGATCGAACTGAACAATCCCGCCGGATTGTCGGGCTGCAGGCCGGAGGTCGCTGAGACGGATTTCGTCCTGCAGGAACAGGAGTTCGGCCAGGTTCGGCATCTTTCGCGGCAGGATCTCGCTTCTTTCGATTTCATTTCCCCAGTGAGCAAGGCTTGAAGAGACCCTCCAATCCGGATCGAAAACTCCGGCGGCCAGCGCCGTATCCCAGTCTATCGTCCGGTCGTCGAAGACAATGAAATCCGCCGACCCATACCCTCGCCTGCCGATCGAGGGGAGGATAGAGAACCTGGAAGCGATTCCCGTGATTGCCTCCGGAGTCGTTCCGGCCATGATGACAACCTGCCGTTCAGGGTTGTCGGGATGGGGCAAAACCTGACAGAGGCCGAGGTT
>SDBV01011607.1_pt1 | contig 11397 bp, 12 predicted proteins | sample 2277081 | NCBI WGS metagenome assembly SDBV01 (sample SAMN10402039, study PRJNA504765) | marine sediment metagenome | isolation source: marine sediment core GS10_PC15, 223 cmbsf | place: Arctic Ocean: Southern Knipovich Ridge | collected 2010
CGTATTTTATCTTGGAGGTCTTTGCGTGAAACAACCATTTTATTCTTTTTATAAACTCCAGACTGTTCAAATCTAGTGATATCAGTTTATTATATTCATATTTTACGAAACTGTCGTACACCCCTTGTGAACATTGTTGCGGCGCTGACCAATTTTTTGATTTGAGAAGTGCTCAGAAAAAACTGAAGAATTACAAAAATAAAGGCGCCAGAAAAGCTACTAAAAAGCTGTTGGATTTATTGTTTCTTCAAGACGTACAAGGGAAAACGCTGTTGGATGTTGGCGGAGGTGTTGGGGCAATTCAATGGGAATTTTTGAAAAATGGTGGCGCTAACACACAAGATGTTGATTCTTCTAACGCATATCTTGAAGTTGCGACATCCTATGCCCGGGAAAACAATTTTTCAGATAAAACTAAATTCTTATTTGGCGACCTGGTGGATAAATCTGATGAAATTGATGCAGTTGATTTTGTCACCCTCGACAAGGTGGTTTGTTGCTATCCTGATTATAAATCACTATTGGAAACCGCATTAAAAAAATGCAATGAAACTATTGTGCTGACCTATCCTCTTGGAGGGCTAATTTCAAAATTTGTAAATTTCCTTTCCGAATTCTACCTGTATTTCCTAAAAAATCCATTTCGATCTTTTATTCACCCACCCCGGGAAATTGAAAACTTTATCATTTCCAAAGGATTTATACCTGTTCAAAAAAAGATTTCTTTCCCCTGGCATGTGCAGGTTTATACTAAAGCAGAGTAGGATTGATGATTGTTGGATATGATTAACTCAATCTGTAGATTTCTGAAATTCCTTCTACAACTTTTTTAAAATCAATTTTCAGGTCAATAAGTTTTCCGCTGTGGATATCAAAAACCCATCCGTGAACGGTGAGGTCTCTTTCCCTGTAAGCTTTTTGCACATCAGCAGTTTTCACCACATTGATACATTGTTCCTGAACGTTCAGCTCCACCAGTCGATTGTACTTCTCATCTTCATTTTCTATTTCATTCAACTCATCGTGATGAAGGCGATACACATCACGGATATTTCTTAACCAGGGATTTAAAATCCCCAAATCCTCAGACTGCATAGCAGCTTTCACCCCTCCGCAATAATAATGACCACAAACGATGATATGCTTAACTTTCAAATGTTGGACAGCATAGTTTATCACTGACATGGCGCTCAAATCGAGGCTTGAGACCATATTAGCGATATTTCTGTGGATGAAAGCTTCGCCGGGCCCTACTCCCATCAACTCTTCAGCAGTCACCCTGCTGTCGGAGCAACCAATATATAATATTTCAGGATTTTGTCCTTTTGATAAATTCTTGAAATAATCAGAATCTTGTCGAAGTTTTTCAGCAACCCATTTTTTATTGTTTTCAAAAATCTTTTTAATGTTCATATTATCTACGGTTTATTATGGTAGTTCAATAAAGGCAATTTTAAATCCCCGTAAGACCATACCATTTGTTGTCTTGATATTTATTTTCTTTTTAAAATCTAATGAATCATAGCTAATAATATCGAATTCAACTGATCTTGACTTTTGAATTTTCCGAATCATCAACTTCCTCCCCAGTATCAACTAGCCAGGACAAAAACAATTTATATCCCAATGAAATAACTATGGCTCCTGTAAACAAACCAATAAAACCGGACAGCATAAATCCACCTATAACGCCCAGGAATATTACCAACATGGGAACGGGCGCTCCTTTGCCAAGTAAGATGGGTTTTAGTATATTATCTGAAGCGCCGGCAAGAAGAAGATAAATAGTCCAAAGCGTAGCTGGAAGTACTGTTGCAGTAGAAAACAGATAAAGAACAACCGGTATAATTACTAATAGCGGGGGTAGTTGAAGAATGGCCAGAATCAAAACCAGCAATGCCCAAAGTCCGGCATATGGAACTCCCGCCAACAAAAATCCTAAGCCTACTAATACAGATTGAATTAGCGCTACGCCTATTACTCCTTTGGTTACATTTCGGACAATAGTTTCAGTGACTTCTGTAAATTCATCTCCCCTTGCGCCTACCAGCTTTTTGAAAAACATTCTTGCGGTGCTATCCGTCCCTCTTGTCGCTAAAAAAATTCCTGCTATGATGGTTGCAAGAATAAATTGCAGCACACTTCCACCCATACTAAGTACACCCTCAAACAATGCGCCGACAACATCGGTGATCTGATCTTTATATTTAATAATTACATTTTCCAGATTCTCAGAGGCCAACTTCCACGTATCATAAATCTTGTCGCCTATGACTGGCCATTCCGCCACTTTCTCAGATGGAGGAGGGATTGTGAGTGTGCCGGCATTCAGACTTTCATTAATTTCTTTTACTCCGGTGACCATAGAATCAAGAAATAACCAACTGGGAATCAGGATAATCAGCAAACCTGAAATAATGATAATTGTAGAGGCTAGTTTGGGTTTGTCACCAAGTTTTGCATTCAAAGCGATATAAATAGGCGCGGCTGATATAGCCAAAATCACGCCCCACATAATGACGCCAACAAATGGATAAAGTATTTGAAAACACCATGCCAATAATAAAACCAGAAAACCAAGTCTTATCGCTGTCTCAATCGTATAGTGAATTGTCGAATTTAATTTTGGATCCTCTTTCATGGATAGGTTTTTATAGTTGTTGAAATGAAGTTAGGTATCTAATATAAAACTTATTTAGATTAGAATAAACAATGGAACTAAATAGAGCCTGTCCATAAAGTCAAGAAATGTGAAAAATTTAAAAAAGTAAATACCAAAAATCCCCTCCCTGGAGGGGTAGGGGTGGGTATTTAAAAACACATTTATTTTTTTCAATTTTTCGATTGATATTATAGACAGTCACTAAATAGAGCTTGTCAAATGCATGACAAGCTCGAATTTTTCAATTGGGATTGGCCTTCTCAGAGATAAACTCCCCAATCAATAATTAAAAGTTACCCAATTGTAACTGCCGATTTTCCATCCGTCTTTATTTTCTCCTGCTAATTGTGTTACTAATGAGCTGGTATGCATTTGTTTATTATTTTGATACACGCGAATTCTTGTAATATAACTTGTTACAAAAAAGTTGCCCTTAACTTCAGTGTAAAGAAATTTGGTCTGTCCGAATGAAACAGAAATATCAGATGGTTGCATCAATTCATTCAAATGCTCCTCAAAATTAGAATCATTTTTTCTCTGCACAGATGGAATATTTTCTGTATCAATTCGAACTGTACTTGTGGTATATTTTGGTAGAAAATATTGAAGGAGATCATTAGTATTGTCTGTCTTGACCATAGAGGCCCAACCCGCATGCAGGTTTTTCACAAGAACTTCGATAGCCTTTTCATCCGCACTACTCGCTTTAAAAGTAGGAACTTCACCCTTTAATTTCTGAACCTGGCTTCGCAGGCTGTGAACTAAAGTTTGCAGGCTATCAGCCTTTTTCGTTTCTAGCTTGGTTTCTGTCAATTGACTATGATAATTATCTTTCAACTCAGCATTTTCAGATGTTAGCATGTCAATTTGCCCGCTATTGTCATCACAGCCAAAAAAAGCAATGAATATCAGGACAAAAGGAAAAAAAGTGAGTTTTTTAATGTTTGTTTTCATGATTTGTGTGTTTGAATTAGTACAAGTTTTGCTTACGCGTTTGGTGAATTAACTTACCTGAATACGAATGTGAAGCATGCGGCAATCTTTTAGAAATTACCACACTAAGCCCATAATGATCTATATTATTGATTTTCTGCAATTAAAAATAATGTACACATAGGATATTACCTATATATTTTTAGCCTTTTATAAATTTATTAAGGGCTTTTACAATGGCTTTCCACTCTTTTTCATTCGTATTTTTAATGGCTGTGCTTCTCAATTACATATACTCCTTTGCGCCTTTATATCTCAGTTGATTTTGCCTTTGATAAAACTGATCGAGTTCGTTTTTGTTTGCATTTTTATTCCGGGCAATATTGTAGTCTTCATAATTCATCTCTTGACCTTCTTCTATAAAAGCAACTAAAGTAGTCGAATAATTATCCAGGCTATTCAACACATTGCTTCTTTTACTTTCATCTTCAATGTTTGATTCGATCGCACCTTTAATATCAGCAATAAATTTGTCAATCTTTTGTTCTATTTTACCTTCTTGTTTGTCCGCCTTTTCCCTGGCTTTTTCGGATGGGAAAACTGCATTTTCTATAATTAATTCCCACTCTTCATCAGTAAATAATTCTTGCAGAGTAAGCCTTTTTTCCATCAAATCAGATTGCAAGCTAAGTCTGGTATTATTATATATTTCAAAAATCTCAAACATATCTTCTGAAGGCGCCTCCCTCTTTACGCCAATTTTTTTTATTTCTTTCAGTTTGTTCTTCCTGAATTTGCCGAATTGTTTGATCTCCTTTTTGGCTTCTTTGATCATCAGCAGGATTTCATTTTTCCTTTCATCATCTGCAACATGTGATTTGATTTCCTTTTCCAGTTTTGGAACCATAGATATTTCAACCGGGCCGCCGGTGAGGGTATTAATTAACAGGGAGACTAAAAAGGCAATAATCATAATTTTCTTTTTAAATCTAATTTTTCATTTTTTGATCCATGCTCAATCTGTAAGCAATATACCACGACCTTAAGCCCAGTGTTAAGATGATAGGAATAACAGCAATGTTAATTCCCTGGGGGTTCAAAGGCCAAAAGATGAGTAGCAGGATCATAACGATTAGATTAATCAGAAAAAACCACCTCAGCCAACCTGGTTTTTTCCTTTTAAAAAAATAGAAAACACCTATCAGGTAAAGTGGATTGGCCCAAATGATATTTAGATTATTAGCAGCGGCAGTGTGATTAGTCGTTACCCATAAAATAAGTAGCAGTAGTCCAACTATACCCACTACACCAAAAATGAGCATATCAATAAATCTAAAATCTTTATTCTTCAGTAATGAGCTGATGGTCACCACAAGTATCAACATAAAAACAGGCCAAAATAATGTGTTAGGCGTAAATAACCCATGATTGATTTCTTTTGGGGCACTTTGAAATATGAGCCTTTTCTCTAACACAAAAGGCTGTGTTTCCCCTTCTCTGTCAATAGTAGCTTTGGCTATTCCTCTTCCGAGAAATTCCGGCAGAAACATGTATTCATAGGCTGTTAATTTTTTGTCCATGGGCAATCCCAAACAAAGGTCAATGCCGAAATCCCCCCATGGTTTGTTCACAGTAAGCGAATCGACCAATGTTCTGAAGCTGTGACCCGTTTCTACATAACCCGGGTCGAAATGCAAGTCATCTTTCAGCGTAATATCAAATACATCCCAAATGCGCGTGGCGCAATTATCATAAAAGTAATCGTAAAAATAGTGTCGGTTTTCAGGTTTGGCATTGTTCACCAGAAAATCAAAGATCTCTTGTTTTTGTTTCTGCGAGAGGTTTAGCACATACTCGTTTAAAGAACGGTTTTCCGATATGTATGCTGTTTCAAAAGATGGGTAGCGCCACACAGCCAACATATAGTTCATGTAGCCTTTTGTAAAATTCAGGTAGAAATTGGGTTGATTAAAATCAAATACGCCGTAATTAAATGCTCCATCGATTTGGTTTACAGGATCAAATACACGGATAGCCGGATGGCCAAACACTTCAAACAATTCAACTGTACCCGGGTCTGCTACCACAACACTTATTTCAGCTTCCCTGGAAAGCACAACATTCTGGGCTTGTGAAGTTAAACCGCTTGCAAACAGAAAAACAAAGAGTAAAGCGTGTTTGTGCATTCGCAAAATCATATGATGAATATCAGGTATAGTAAAATTATTTGAGGCAAAGTAATAAGTTTTATTTCAATGTCGCAGGACTAGTATGTCTTTATTATTTATGGTGTTACCACGAACCAGCCTGCTGTAGTCTGGTTGAATAGAATTTACCTGAGGATTGTGAAAGTCAGCTTTCATGTTATAAAATCTAAATAATTTCCCGGGTGAATCGTTAAAAATACAGCATCCGGATACATCTTCTTCCAGGCTACCGGAGCGCCTTTCACTTTCTTTGTATTCCACTTGAACTCATAACCGTATATCTTACCACCGCGTTCTTCCACCCAATCAAGCTCTTGTTGGCTGTATGTTCTCCAGAAATAATTATTTACCAACATACCTTTATACGATTGGAATTTTAATCGCTCCGATACTAAGTAGTTTTCCCAAAGCTGACCTTCGTCATTTCTGAGTTCCATTGTATTTACATTAGCAATCAATGCATTCCTAATGCCATTGTCATAAAAATACCAACGTGAAGATTTAGAAATTTCCTTTCGTGGGTTTTTGCTATAAGCGTTAACCTTGAATATTGCAAATACTTTGCTCAACAAATCCAGGTAACGCTCTACAGTGTTTTTATCTATTCCTAATTTAGTCCCCAACTCTGGTAAAGATACCTCCCCGCCAATCTGAAAGGCTATCATTCGTAGCAAACTAATTATTTTGTCAGGTCTTTTTAATTCCTCAAAAGCTAATATATCACGAATTAAATAGGAACTAATCAGGCGTTCCAGGTATTTCACTTTTTTGTCCCAACCGGCATATTGCTGTAACTCCGGATAGCTTCCCAATATCAATCGTTCATCTAATTTCCCTGTGGTCTCTATTAGGTTTTCTTCTTTGCCAAACTCCATTTGCGAAAGAGGAAACAAGCTAACTGTAATATCTCTACCAGTTAATGGTTCTCCTAATTTATTTTCTAAATCAAACACCGAGGAACCTGTGGCTATTATTTTAATTCCTTCAATTTCATCTACTATCAATTTTAATATTTTTCCAATCTCCGGTATTGTTTGGGCTTCATCTATTACCAATAATTTTTTATCACCAAGCAATCTTTTATAATTCTCTACTGTTCGGTTTGTCAATACTGATACGGTTGTAGCATCTTCTCCATTTAAGAAAATATAAGGTTCTTTTGTTGCTGCCAATTGTTTTTTCAACAATTCTGTTTTCCCTACCCTTCTTGCCCCTAGCAATACCAATACTTTATTGGGTTGTAAATTCTCTAAAAACCTTTGCTCTATTGCTCGTTCTATATACTTCATTTAATGTTGCTTCTATTCGTGTTGTTTTCCTTTTCAAGTTTATAAACTCACTTATTTAATACGAATATAGTAATTTGATTCACATATTTAATAAGAATATAGATGTTTGACTCACTTATTTAGTATTAATTTAGTGTTTTAGCGTATCCTTTTGCGATATTGATGCGCCTGTTTGGATGTTTTATTTATAAAATTCCTTGTAGTTCTGCCTCGGGGTAGTTGATTGGATTTCTTACAGATAGTTGTAGCGGACGACCAGAGTGAATCATATGATAATTACCAGGTATAGTCAAAAATATTTGAGGCAAAGTAATAAGTTATATTTCAATGTTGCAGGACTATCTATGATTTACTAAAAATATTTAATGATATTCGGAATTCATTGCAGTCTTGAAGCAGGATTAGTCAATTTTAAAGATTTTCTTTACAATAGAACAATACCAAATATTGACTATAGTGCAATTCTACCCCTAATACCCCAAAGGAAAATTTACTTGCTATCAGATTTTCCAATCTGACAGCTACCTGGGGGAATTGAAAGAAAAAGATAGAAATTTTTCGAAGATATTGTAGGGTAGCAATACTCGACAGGAAGAGAATAGTCCTCGTAGAAAGTGTCAGGTAGTAAAACCTGACACCAAGGAAATTTTTTCAGTCTTTGATAAGAAAGCGTCAAAGACGAGAATAACGCAGTATTTGGTGTTTTCTTGCAAAGACTGGTTAATAGCTTATAACATGTATGTCATACAAGATCAAGCGCTTTATCACAAAGAACCTTTCACTTGATATTAATTCACCAATTAATGACCACGTTTTATTATTAACTCTTTATTAAAAGAATTGATGATCTATCAAAAAGGATTAAACTTGAATTTCTGGCCGCCAACTGATGCTTCATACATCAAGCCTCCTTTTTGCATGGTAAAAACCATAACTCCATCCACATATTTCGCATCCGCTGAAGCGCCGGCAGTTACGGCTACAGCAGATACCTGGGCCGAAAGCTCTACTTTGTTTTCTTTAAACCGGTCCATCTGTTTTTTTGATTCAAAGAAAATCACCTCCCGGTATGCCTGGCCACCCCACTGAAATCCGATACTAAGCTGGCTAAGTTTTGCCATTCCAACCATTTGCCCTCTTTCATATGCCACTCCATTTCCTGCAGCGCCTCCAATTCCTATACCGCCTTTTCCCACATTAGGATATATGACATATCCATACGAACTGCTAAAATGTTTTTTCATTTGCCAGTCTCCTTCAATAAATTCTTTCTTTGCTTCCTTACTGTCTTCAATAATTTCTTTCACTTTTTTCTCTGATTGAGCAAAGGCAGTCACAACTAAAAAGCTAAACAGGGTAATTAAATAGATCTTTTTCATGATAATTTTATTGGGTTAGTTATACTTAAAACTCATTTTGTGCTAATGTGTTTTACAAATAATTTAATCAAGTATGTTCTTGTTTATATTTGCACCTTTGATCACAACTTTTAGATTGTCATCAGAGGATAATACTTTTACATCCTTGGTAAGGTCGGCATTCCAGCCAATCTTTCATACTAATCCAAATGGTCTTTAACAGAAATCTGATATCTGGAGGCGCCTTTGAAATGCAGAGTAATTGTATTGTTTGCTTCTATCATGATTAGTAGTCAATTTTGGATTGATAGAATAAAGTTAAATGAATCCATATAACTTTGCAAGGGCTGAAAAGTTCTAAAAAGAGTGTAGGCTCGCATTGCTTTGGAAGACTACATGAAACCTTCATTTTGCCAAGCGGCTGAATTGTTCAAATGTCAGAACAACTCATTCCTAAAGATTATTAGCTGCGACCAATCTATAGAAGATAGTCAGGTCTGCTTTTCGGATCAGGCAGGCCTACCGGTTTAGGCAGCCCTGACTCGCCGGAAAAGCAGTTTAAAATTCTTATCTTAGCTAAAACTTTTGCCTGAAAAAATGAAAATCATCACAGACATCAAACAACTCGATTTAAATAAATCATATACCTATGCAGATTATCTGACCTGGAGGTTTATGGAGCGTGTTGAACTGATCATGGGGAAAATATGCAATATGTCACCTGCCCCAAAAGCACAACATCAATATATATCCGGAATTGTTTTTACAGCAATTTCAAATTATCTTAAGGGAAGCCCTTGTAAGGTATTTGCAGCTCCTTTTGATGTACGTCTTCCGGTTCAGAATGAAAAGGGAGAGCCCAATACAGTAGTACAACCTGATATCTCAGTAATTTGCAATGAGACTAAAATTGATCAGGATGGTTGTAACGGCGCCCCGGATTTGATTGCAGAAATTGTTTCTAAAAGTTCTGTCAAACGAGATTTGCATGAGAAATTTGACTTATATGAGCAATGCGGAGTAAAAGAATATTGGATTATTCATCCCAATGATAAATCGCTAAGTATTTTTTTATTGAATGAGCAAGGAAAATATATCACATCAAAACCTTTGACCTATGGAGATATTGCTAAAAGCAACGTATTGTCAGATTTGGAGATAGATCTCAACCAAGTATTTCAAGATGTTATCAAAGAACCTGAAGAAGGATATTTACCTGAAGGTGTTCGTAGATTGTAAATAAAAAATGTCTGAACTGTGATTATTGTGATGAATGGATGGACATGATTTCTTAATTCATTCTTTCCCAGCGGTGCCATCTCACACTATCGCAGGTTCTCCGAACCTGTGAATCCAATGAATACAAGGATTCCATCCGTTTTGTTTCTCCAAAAATTAAAACTACCTCTAGCTGGCGTGAGTTCAAAATCGCTAAGGAACTGTAATTAAATATGTTGCGCAAATTTTGCTCAATTATTTTTTCTTTATCCAAGGCAAAATTTGAGAGTAGAGCAACGCTCTGGTAGAAAATTTTAACGACGAAGAAAGGAAAGAGAATGATCAAAATGGGTAAGTTATTTCTTTACGGTTCCTTACCACTAATTTATGAAGAAGTGAAATTGGAGGCTGGATATCGGATTGATTTATTGGTCGAAAACAAGTTTGTAATAGAGATAAAAGCAGTTGACACCTTAAATGATGTCCATCTGGCTCAAATTTTGACTTATCTCAAATTATCAGACTGTAAACTTGGGTATTTGATAAATTTTAATGTCGCCATTATAAAAAATGGAATTAAGCGTGTAATTAACGGAACCTTATAAAAAATTCATTAACCACTAAGCTCACTAAGAATTCACGATAGACACAAAGAAAAAAAATACTCAGCATACTCTTTGTGCAATACTGTCCCGTCAAATATAGCAGCTACACATATGAATATTTTACCAAACTGCTGTACGACAAATTGCAGATCCATCACTAGTTTGGATTCATAATTTTCAAGATAAAAAAATAGGGTTTTTTCCCAGTCCGTTTCTGGTTTTATGATTTAAAAATTTCACGCAAAGAAAATATAAGAAGCGCAAAACACGCAGAGAGATAAAATATAGATCTTAGCGTTCTCTGCGAATTCAATTTTGCGTACTTTGCGTGAAATAAATAAGCTGAAAAACAAGGTTACAGTTTTTAATGCTGCAATTTGTCGTGTACCCTTGGTGTACAACCAAAAACAATGATCTATAAATTCTGTATATTTGAATATGAAGTCACTTGTTATTACACCAAAGGATTCAAAAGAATTGAAATTTATATCTGAACTCTTACGAAAGATGGGAATTTCTTCTAAAATTCTCTCAACAGAAGAAAAAGAGGATGAAGGTCTACTTATTTTAATGCAGGATGCCGATATTCAGGAGACAGTCTCCAGGCAAGAAATTATTAATAAGTTAACATCCTGATGCAGGTCGCTTTTCTTTCGAAATTTTCTAAAGATTTAGATAAAATTAAATCCAAAAAATTAAAATCATCAGTTTTACAAATTATTGAGTACATCGAAACTGCGAAGGAATTAAAGGAATTTCCAAACCTTAAAAAATTGAAAGGACACAACACCGCATATAGGATTAGAATTGGGGAGTACAGACTTGGATTATATATAGCGAAGAACATCGTTTTATTTGCTCGCCTGGTTCATCGGAAAGATATTTACAAATTATTCCCATAGGTAGTTGAGGCGGGTATACGACACTTTTGCAAATTGTTGATATCTTTAAAAAGTTCACGCAAAGAACGCAGAACTCTTTTGTTGCTTTGCGTGTTTTATCGGCTAAATCTCATTTTGAGGTGTTAAGAAAAATAGTTGGCTATTCTGAAGTAGAAAAAATTTCCATCTCTAGTGCCCTGATTTATCATGACAAATCTTTGAATTCTGCTGTTTATATTTTCAG
>SDBV01011608.1_pt1 | contig 11397 bp, 7 predicted proteins | sample 2277081 | NCBI WGS metagenome assembly SDBV01 (sample SAMN10402039, study PRJNA504765) | marine sediment metagenome | isolation source: marine sediment core GS10_PC15, 223 cmbsf | place: Arctic Ocean: Southern Knipovich Ridge | collected 2010
CAAAGGTGCGTACCTGCTGCGGGTCAAGCTCGATGGTGCGACGCTGGAGGCTTTGACCGTTCGCAGTATCCCGGCCATCATATACGATGTCTTTCCCGGCGATCCGCATCTGGCGCGTATGGGACGGTACGACTGGGCGTTCCTCAAACGGATCGGGATGCTGGACAGCTGCAACGTTATTTGCGTGTACGACACAGGACACTATGCGAAGGAATGGGCCAAGCAAGGCCGAGCCGTTCTGGACAATGTGGGCATGCCCGGACTCCAGCCCCCAGGCATCGCGGCTGAGGACTCATACAAGTACTGGATTGGCGCGGCCGGGATGAACGAGGCGGGCATGATCGGCTGCATTGCGGATGAAGTCTTCCCCCGCCTGGCGAAGCATTTTCCCGTCTGGGTGGAGGCCATCAAACGCGTCAGAAAGGAGAGACCGGACAAGGTCTTCTATCCGTACATCGCCGGTGGCGCCAAAGCTCTTAAGCCATTTGTGGAGCCGTTGGCTGAGACGGGCTGTATCTTTGCCTACGAGAGATACCTCCCGGAGAAACGAACGGAAAAAGAGGCAAAAGAGTATTTGGAGAAAAGGCTCAAGAATGAAATGGTCGAGTTCAACAAGTACGCTCCCGGGTTTGCGAAGCAATGCATCTACGTCCTGGGCTTTATGTGCGGGCCCAGGGAAACGTGCAACAAGAATCCCGCCACCGACTATAAGGTGTACCTCGACATGCAGTTTCACCTGCTGGCGACGGACCCGCTATTCAAAGGGCTTTACGGCGTGGCGGAATATCGTTCGACTTACTGCGACGAGGAGTACCTGCGGTGGTGCGCGAAACTGTTCCGTCATTACTGTATCGAGGGCAGCACCGAGCGGCTAACGAGCGACCCTTACGAATTGAAGCACATCCGGAACCCCGACTTCGAGCAGGACCTTGCGGGCTGGACCGTCCAAGCGGCCGCACCCGATAGCATACAGACCAAAAAAATCAAAGGTTATGGCTGGTTTCAGGGAAGATATCCCAGAAGCGAAGAGGGCGACACCTTCCTGTGGATGAAACGCAACGCGGGCAAACCGAATGTCATCTCCCAGCAGATCAGGAATCTGGAGCCCGGGAGATTTTACTCCGTCAAGATGTACTCGGCGGATTTGAAGAACATCTCTAAATGGCAGATTCACCAGATATCACTTGAGGTAGAAGGAGCTGAACCGGTTCTTGCGGAGGAAATCGAAGACGCATTCTCCAGTATTCACCCTGTCGAAAAATTCGGAAAAGCAGAATGTTATTTCAACTTCCGTCGGATCGTGTTCAAAGCGACCGCGGATAAGGCCCGGCTGATCATTTCAGACGAGGCTGCTCCGGTTGGGCAGGAACTGACGTTCAATTTCATCGAGGTCGAACCCTATCTGATGCCAGAATAACGGAAGGGAGTACAGGTTACCTTTTTTGATTGGACTTCTGGGTGCAAAGCCGAGGGGTTGAGTTCTCTTCCACAAGGTTTCAACTAGGCTTATCTACTCTAATAAGTGGTCTAGCATGGGTCGTACGCTTCGCATGCCCTCCGCCCAAGAATGACAGCCAGCATTTCGCCGGGGCTATCTTCAACGCTCTGGCTTTGCCAGCGTGGATTGTTCTTACTATGATCTTCGCCGACATTCATCTTTCTTCATTGGACACACTGATAGCTCTGGTTGTAACACTATTCCTGGTCGCGAGCGTTCTTATTGCCTTTCGGCTGGAGTTGACATTATAGGTCAAGGTCGCCGTATTTGTATTTATCCTTGTCGTGCCTAGTGTTGTTTACAAGCTGGGTTCCAAACACATTCTTCAACGAGCCGAGGTGGCGTGATTGTTCCCGGAAGGACTCGTTATACCCGACATGCCGTGGTCCGATAAAGGGGATCTTGCTGTGGCTGGTTCAGTTCCACACGAGGGGGAGGTTCGCGACCGGTTAGTGGATTTCTCAGCTATGGAGTCTGCAGCACTTTTGGACTTGACACCCCCCGAAATGGATGAATAATGACATCCGACGTCCCAGGACGGTCCTTGGAGCACGCCATACGGAGAATGTCGGGTAAGAGGAAAACGAGCAATGAAAGCAATAAGGAACTTGACGGTACTGGTGGTATTGGAGCTGTGCATTTGGGTTGGTTCTGCCGCAGGAGCGTTCCCCGAGACGGTGATGGGGCAAGGAATAGTCGGAGCGGTTGAGGGCGATCTCTACTCGATCGCCGAGGGGAAGGTGGACAACCCCGACATCGTATGGTCGAGGAATATTCCGGTCGTTGGCCAGAACATCACGATATCAGCACGGGTGCGCGGCACAGGCGAGCATCCCGTACCGGTCCAATTCGTGCTCGAAGCGCCTGACGCGCGCAAGGCCGTCCTGTCGGCCAAGCGAAGCGCCAAGCAGGATGCGGACGCGGAGTATGTGGACTACCAGGCCGCATGGCAGCCCTCCAAGGCGGCAATCTATCGGCTGACCGTTCAGGTTGACCCGGACAATAAGTCACCTGATCCGCTGAGGGAAAACAACACGGTTACAGTCACCCTTCCGGTGGTCTGGCGGGAACTGCATATTTTCGCCTGGGGACCGACGAAGCACTTGAAGTGGATCACCAGCGCTCCCCAGGAACTTGACGGCGGGAAATATGATCGCATCGACCTCCCTGAGTTTGACTACTGGAATCGCCGCGGCATCAAGATACTTGGCTTTATGTATATGAAGCAGAGGAACCTCATGCCCCGTCCGGCAGAGTATATGATTAACTACTATACAGAACTGGCGGGAAAGTATCTGGCGGCCGGGGCCGAGGGTGTGATCGTCGACGAGTCAGGAAGCTATGGCACGCCGGACGGCTTTGAGTACATCCGCCGGTTCGGGGTAACCTTCGATAGGATCCGCCAGAAGTATCCTCAGCTGAAGGTCTTCAACTGGATCGCCGGTCCCCTCCACCGTGAGGAGATCGACATCGGCGTGCGCAACGACCACATCATGACGGGGGAATGCTACGAGCAGATTCACGCCCGCTACGGTCCCTCCTGGCGGGCGCGCCTCAAGGATTACATTGGCAGGCTCGGCCAGAAAAACATCATTGCCGTCGGTGTGGGAGGCGATGCCGGCCGGCAGTTCCAACCCCAGGTCGAGCGTTCTATCCAGCTCATCCGGGAGATCGGGCCAGACATGCCGGGCATCAACTATTACGGTCTGGGCTATCTCAAGGAAGGCGAACCGTACCAGGGGAGCTACCATCAGTTTTTCGACAGGATGACCCTGGACTATTTCATCAAGCCTGTGCTCACCATCACCAGGATCGAGAAAGTGAAGAAGATTGGAGATTGGAGGGCCAGCTCGGGTCCGCTCAAGGCCGGGGAAACGGTGCACTTGCGGGCAGAGATTCGCAATATCGGCGGCGTGCCCGCGAGGGACGTTAAGGTGAAGCTCTACGCCAGAGAAGTGGCCACCGGAAAGCGGAGCCTCATTTCCCAGACGGTATTTCCTGAGATCGGTAACGGGACGGTAGACATCACCGAGGAGGATGACGTGGTGGAGTCGCCGTATGAGAGGGAGATCGACGGGGTCAGGCATCCCATGGGCCGCTTCCTAAAGACCAGCCGCGTAATCCTGGAGCGTGTTCGCCTTTACGGTGAGTGGACACCGGAGAAGGAAGCACAATATATGATTGAGGCTGAGGTAGATCCTTCCCCAGACTACACCCTCCTCCAGGGACTCCGGGAGCAACCGTTCAGTACGCTCCCGAAGACACCGCCAACGCCGAGGGTGACCGTGACCATGGATGACATCTGGCTTTCCGACTACTCGCCCGCGCGTGGCCAGAAGGTTGACCTCCAAATCCAGGTGCACAACCTGAGCAAGGCGCCGGCGGAGAAGGTGTCGGTGAGGATCTACGCGCGGAACCTCGATACGAACAATCGCAAACTTATAAAGAAATACCTCATACCTCGCATCGGGACCGACGTCCAGTGGATCAAGGAGGAGAAGGTCGAGTCGGAACTGCACAAAATTGTGGATGGCACGAAGTATCCCATGGCCCGCTACGAGACCACGAGCATCGTCCTCTTCACGCGTGCACTGGTGGAGGCTACCTGGAAGCCGAAACGGTCCGGACATTACCAGATTGAAGTGGAACTGCAACCCTCGGAAGGTTACACCATTGACCAGGGTTTGGCGAAGAGGGCCGTTCCGGTGGGAAAATAGAATCTATGGGAAAGGAGGTCTTCGAGCTGAAGAGCATCCACAGCAGGTCATGTCCCTTGCCCCTGCTCAGATTGGCCGAATTGGCGGGTTTTATCTGTTAAAGCCGTCTTTTTTTTTCGGATCAAGAAGAAACTTCTCGTTTACAAGCTTTGGGCTATCGGGAATGGATAGTATTCTGAAATAAACTGACGTTGTTGCTATAACGTAAATATACCCCGCCGCCGTGTCCCGTAGACGAGTTATTGATGATCGTATTTTGGGATAAAACGATATTGTTACTCGACTCCAAGTAGACACCGCTACCTCGTGCATCCACGTTTTCTTGAAGCGTATTATTGCTGGTTGGGAGGTGATTGGCGTATTCGGCATGTATGCCCGATTTGCTTTTCTTGTGCTTGTATACGCGCGTTCAGCCAACTCTCACTTTTTCTCCTGCTGCCGGAAAGCTTAAAAAAGCTCATGACTTCACATTTGGGACCGAATGTGAAGAAGATGGCAAAAAACAATTTAATTTTTGGCTTGCGCGAAGCGCCGAAAGGGCTCATTCTGTCAAATGTGAAGCGTTCCTCAAAATCACGATCATACGACCGGTTTGGAGAGACAATCCGCTATCTGACAGTAGATGAACTCCAGCAGTTCTTTGATGCAATCGACAGCTATCGCCACAAGCTGATGATGCGGATGATCTATGAGCTGGAATGTCGGGCCGGCGAGTTCGTGCGAATCCAGCTTAAACACCTTTCCTTTAGCCGCCATATGGTCCAAATCCCCGCGGAGAACACAAAGACAGGACGAAGGCGGGTTAGCCATCTACCGACCGGGCTGATGAACGAGATCAAGAGCATGCTGAAGCAGGACGGACACATGGCCCGGCGAACAGAGAAGATCCGCCGGCCAGAAGAATACCTTTTCCATCCGGGCTCCAGCCGCAAACGGCACTACACGGAGAACCGCCTCCGCCAGATCTTCCGGAAGTATCTCCGTCAAGTGCACCTATACCGGGAGTATGGCCAGGACAGTAAGGGTCGAATCCTGCATGAACTAACCATCCACTCGCTCCGGCACAGCTACATCATGCATTACGTCCACATACATAAACTCCCCCTGCCGGTCGTGCAACGGCAGGTCGGGCACAAAACACTCAAGACCACGAGCATCTAGCCTAGGATGTTTACCGGTAAGTGGTGTGCGACTCAAGAGAAACTGCACCGAAGCACGGTCCGGATTCAGATCCTGCAGTCAGTAATTCCCAATAAATTTGCCTTCGAATACGTTGCCAATAAGACCATTCCGAATGATGCTGATGCTCCTCACCACTTCCCGATCTTGCAGTGGTTTTCGGGATCAGCACGCCAGCCGCCGAAACAGCAGCCCTTCCGAAGCTCGCACCTGAAACCGCCCTTGCGGCTGTACTCGCAAACTTTACAAATCCTAAAGCGTCGCCTTGCCTCTAGCAAGGTACCCTGCTTATTATTACCACGTTGCAATCCAGAGACGTCCTCCACCACGCCCGATTTGGTTAGGCCATTCGTAGCCACTTTCGAGGAGCCAACGTTTCGACGTAACGCCGGACGAATTAATCTTGCGAATCATAGTTAGAACACCTTCCCCGTCCCCGTCCACATGGTAACCGTCTGTAACCCACGCATACGAGCCATCAGTCACCGCCTCCCCCCGTGAACATTCTGGACACACTTCACCGGGTGGCAATAAATCATGGTGTGAAACTGCTCCGTCAGAAGGATTAATAACAAATAAGTTTGCGTCATCTGCAGGATCACCCTGATCCCAATCGTTGCTATATCCGCCATTAACTGAAAGCAAAACCCCATTAAAATAGATCGAGTTAGCAGCGCCACCATCGCCGTTATGAATGTTATATCTCTCCCATGCCCACTGACTACTGGTCCGTTTTAAGATTTTAATCCCAGAATCATAGAAGGGTGGATCGCCATAATGTACTACCGACATATACGCATTAGTACCATCATTACTGAGCTGACCATAGTCTCCCGGCCAACTACCACAGTGTCCCAGGGTGCCCTCCCACGAAAAAACTTTGTTCACATACTTTGAGATTACTAGAGCATGCCTGTAAATCCAATGATACGTATACTTCCATTTATATGGTAAGTTTTCTGAAAAAAAGTGGGTGTTTCCAGAAATCGACATTCTGTTAATTTTTCGATCTGTCAAAGTGTATGAATCAACTAAGACACCGCTGTTGTTGTATTTTTTAAGTAAGGTGTCATCTCCGCTGTGAACATATAACCAGAAACCTTCCCCATCCGCAGTCCCCCAGCTACCGCTTATGGTTTTGTACCATACGACCTCTGCGTTATCGTCGAGTCGCCATGCATTGGCAGAATGCCCGTCGGCCCCTCGCCAATTCGCATTTGGTTCATCGACTTTGATGATGCAACCACCATCCGATAAGCCGGCTATTCCAGTTACGCGAGAGTAATAACCACTGCCTGTGAACCAGTGCTTTCGTGGGTATGTTCCGTCTTCGGAATACTGATAGATGTCCTTCGGCGTGTATCCGCAGCAACATCGCTTTTTTATCAGGAGGCTCATCAGTCGCAGCTCCCGGTAATGCCATTGGGGGACTCGAATGTGCCGTAGACGTTGTTTTCGGAATCCATGAATGTCTGCACCGCTACGACGCAGGCGCTTTGGATCGGCTGCAATTGGCCCGTCCAGTCGTTATCGTCGAGGTCGTCGAACTTGACGCCGTTCTTGAACGTCCCGCCGGCCACTACGCTGCGGTTGCCGTATTCCATTCGGTTAAAAAGCTTGTTCGTGAACGTCAGGCCGCCCGTAACGGTGCTCCACACCTGGTCGCCGCTCTCATTCACGCTTTCCTTGACCTGTTCTCCTGAGTACGTCCATTCGGTTGTGGTGCTGCCCGGTCCGTTATTGGCGGTGGCGATGGCTGACGAGCCGGTGATCTTGACCAGGACGGGCCCTGCCTCCGGCGCGCCCAGCCGGACGATGGCCCACTTCTCACCCGTACCCGGTTCGACCCAAAGGATTTGGGCTGCCCCGGTGCAGCTGTTCTTTAACTTGCCCGCCTCACCGTTGCTGATGTCGGCGTACTGTTGATCCTCGTCAGTTACGTCGATCTTGACCGGGCAGACACCGTGTACGCAGGCCAGGCCGATCTCGTTGTTGGCAATCGGCTCCAGGAGGATGACGAACTTCCCAGTATGGTCCGCCCCGGCTGGCGTGACGCCACTGAGGGCGACCCTGTTCTTGAACTCCTCCTCGTTGTCCGTCGGCGTAAAGATGGGGCTGTCGATTCCAAGAACGTTAAAACGCCCGCGATCTGAACCGCTGGCGTTCTTGACCAGGACGATACCGTTTTGACGAAATCCCGGCTGGGCGTTCTGGGCGCGTCCCTGCTGCCGGCTACGAAAGTCGCGGGCGGCGTCGATGAACGTATTGAACGTATGGGCTGGAATCCTCAGCGTATCGCCAGACTTGACTTTCTTCAAGCTCATTCGCTTCGCTTATTCACAGTCCATAGGCTGTAGACTGCAGGTCATAGGAAACAGCACACATAAAGGCCTATCTTTATCTGCGCCTACAGCCTGCGGACTACGGTCTAAAGCCTCTCTCACGTTCCAATCCCCAGCCCCGAAAAGCCGCCGTCCTCGTAGACCTTCTCGATATAAACGGCGACGGGTTTTTTGACGATGGCCTTTGCTGTGGTGTCCTCGGCGTCGGCGTAGCGGACCCACATGTATTCCCAGCCCTTTTTGTCGATGCCAGTGATGTCACCAACGGTCAGGCCGGTGCGGTTCGGGCTGGCGGCGAAGCGGAAGGTTATCTCCCAGTCGTCGCTGCCGCGCTTCGAGCCACTGGCCCCGAGGAACAGGCATTCGCCGGCGGCCAGGCCCTTGAATGCGGCATCGTTGGTCTTGCCCGTGAGCGCAAAGTACGCGACCTTGTCCACGTTCTCGTTGGCGATGTAGTGCGTCTCGGAGAAGTTGTAGACGGGTACGGTGATATCCACACCCTCGACGTTATCGTGAGTGGCGCCGACGGCGCCTTGGAAGTCGGGGGCGGTCTTACCCGATGGTGCGTAGCTGCCGATCGTCTGGATGGACTGCGTAATGTGCTGCATCCCTCCGCCGGTGTCGAAGGCAAAAGACGACTCGCCGACCTCCGGCGGGATCTCCTCCGCTTTGACGTAGCTGACAGTGCAGTCCCACTTGCCCTGGCCGGTGACTGTATCGACGAAGATCGGATCGAGTGTGCAATCGTCACGGACCAGCCCGTCGTAGTTCTCGGCCGTGGAGCTCAGCAGCAACGCCTTGGCCGTCAGATCACTGCTCGTACCGTCGAGGGTGTAGTGCATCGTCACTGACGGTTTTTCGCCCGTCGTCCACTCGCGGGAATCGATCTTTTCGGTCAGTGTGGGCATTCAGGTCTTTCGCTACTTTGCTTGCAGTTATGCTGATCTGGCTGTATCTTGTGGCAGACCTTCAACGAGGAACTGCCGTGGAGAGAACCACTATGAATTCCGCGATTACCTATCGTTTCGACAAGGGGATCCCCATATGCGCGTGGCTGACTTTCTTCCGTGAATGCGGGTACAACAGAAAGTGGGAAGGCAAGCACAACGCCGAAGCTGCCATCGAATACGCTTGGTTGGTGATCACGGCCTGGGACGGGGAAAAGGCTGTTGGAACGGTTACCGTGTACTCGGACGGAGTCAATTCCGCCATCATTGATGATCTGGTCGTACATCCCAACTACAGAAGCCAAGGAATCGGATCTACCTTGATCAAGTCCGCCTTGGACCGCATTCTGTCGCTGGGCCTGACTGTCCAGCTCTATCCTATTCCCGGGCGGGAGTCCTTTTTTGCCAGATTCGGGTTCCGAGTCCAGCCAAAGGCCACAGTCATGGATTGGTTTGAGTAGCCTCATGTTTATTCTCTAAGCTCACACGAAACTGATCCCATCAGCGTTGCGGAGCGGACGGGTGTTTTTCTCAATTTTGTCGATGCCGTTGGCCATGCGCTCGGCGGCGCTACCGGCGCCCAGCCCTCGCGCCTCAGCTGCGTAGAACGTGCCCTTGACGCCGATAGCGGCCGCTCGATTCAACGTATCGCCCAGGCCCGCGAGGGACTTTTTTACCTTGTCGAGAAGCTGCTCCGGCGACTTCATTCGGCCTGGCCCGCCGCCCTCCGCCTGTCCCCCCGAAATATTCGGTCAGGGCTGTGCTATAAAGACTTATGAGAAGTTGTCATCGGAGGTGATTTCTGCTATTCCAGACGCATGAATACAGTCATTCACCTGTTTAGGAACCTTCGGAACGGTATCAGATGCATCGGCGACCTGCTCGCGCCTTGGACGGTTGCGACTCCCTTCAAGTCCGAATCGCAGTGCAAACGATCGCTTCTAGGCTTGGAATCGTGGATGACTTACTCCCAACTATCTGCCCATGACACCCTATTCGATCACACCAATGCAGGAGATGGTGTTTTTCGGGGGGACAGGTAGAGTTGGGGGAAAAAGACGCCAAGGGGCGACGATTGTCACTCCTTGACGTCAAAGCGGGCGAGCGGATTCGAACCGCCGACGTCCAGCTTGGGAAGCTGGCATTCTACCGCTGAATTACGCCCGCAAGGTATTGTCCTGTAAACCGTTGTGATCCAAGGTATCGCCGCTAATCCGTTTTTTGCGCATTTTTTTAAACATTCGGAACCAGTAGCATACATCAGATCCAGGAAACTTTGCAAGCTATTCTGACGAGAAATCATCCTGAAAACTACTTCGCAGGCGAAAGCTCCCCTTCTCGCAAAAAAAAAACGGGCGATATGCGGCTTGCTCAAGGCCACGATTATCGCCCTTCGCCTTGTGATAGAGACCCTCTCGACTATCGGACAAAATGCTCGGATAGGAGGAGAGTGCCTAACTATAACCTGCAGGTGCTCATCTCCACAAGTTTTTGCCTATAGCCTAATCTCTATCAACCAGAATCTCAGTAGCCATACCGCTCCAATTTTGGAAGTGAGAGCGGCAACAACAAAACTCCCCAAGTAGGCGCTCATCTCTACTTGTTGGAAGCCTCGCAACTACATGAGATTCATAAAAGGTTCGTCGCACAACTCCCTACCAAAACGAATCTCCACTGGCAAGATGATAAGGTAGGACCGATCCTCTCGCGTCAGCCAGGCTCCTTCGGTATCACTTCTTACCTGCCGAGGAAATCCGAATCTTGGTGGAATTTGCGAAGACGTATTTAGTTTTTAAAAAAGCAGCGTAAGCGACGGAGCGTATGAGCACCTGCCCTTAACGCTTTCACAAAACACACGAACTCTTCTCTTTACAGACAAGCAAGACGCATGCCAGCGAGCAGCAGGGATACACGAGATTTGAAAATTCTTCGTATGATCCTTGCGTACAAGCAGTTATGTCCCAACAAAAACGAAGGATGCCTTTTTTCGACTCGGACGATTCAGCATATTGGCAGCTTTCCGCAACACAATAGCGTTTCACTATCGCAATATGCTACATTGCTGCATCACCGACAAGACAGACGGGACGGTGGGGAAATAGCCCCCAGAAACGCAACGGTCTGACGGTTTTTCTCTTGCCGGAAGGTTACAGGCCGGGACAATACCTCCCATGAGGCGACCCATGCGAGTTATCTTTATTGGAAGCGGGACCTTTGCCACAAAAACCTTCGAGGCGCTTCTGCGTTGCGGGCATGATGTGGTGGCGGCGGTGACACAACCCCCGCGACCGGCCGGGCGAGGCGCAAAACTCCGTACCACGCCGGTCGAGTCCGCTGCCGAGGACGCCGGAGTAGAGGTCTACCAATGCTCCGACATCAATACCGACTCATCCATCGCCTATCTGCGCCACAAGAAGCCCGAGGTTCTCTGCGTCGCCGAATTCGGTCAGTTCATCGGTTCGGCGGCCAGGGGAACGGCCCCGCTGGGCGCCTTCAATCTGCATAGCTCGCTGCTCCCGGGGTTGCGAGGCGCAGCACCGGTGAATTGGGCCCTCATTCGCGGAATGAAGAAAACCGGCGTGACGACCTTCTCGCTGGTGGACAAGATGGACGCCGGGGCGATTTATCTGTCCGCTGAACTGGAGATCGAACCGGAGGAACGGGCCGATGAACTTCGCGAGCGTCTGGCCCGGCTGGGCGCGGACGTGGTGCTC
>SDBV01011609.1_pt1 | contig 11395 bp, 10 predicted proteins | sample 2277081 | NCBI WGS metagenome assembly SDBV01 (sample SAMN10402039, study PRJNA504765) | marine sediment metagenome | isolation source: marine sediment core GS10_PC15, 223 cmbsf | place: Arctic Ocean: Southern Knipovich Ridge | collected 2010
AAGCTGCTTTTATGTTCCGTGCGCAGAATGTCTTGAATAACATTCGCGATGAAAAAGAACAACAGAAATTCCTACGCGACACCTTTCAAGATTTTGGCTGGGAAGCGTCAAAAATACTTGAGTTAATGTCAGATAGTGATGATTTTTATTTTGATTCAGTCACACAAGTGAAGATGAAATCGTGGACTAAAGGGCGAGTTGCCTTGTTAGGTGATGCAGGTTACTGTGCATCTCCACTATCTGGTCAAGGTAATAATCTAGCACTGGTTGGCGCTTATATTTTAGCTGGAGAGCTAAAACAAGCAGACGGTAATTATACTCGCGCATTTAACCGTTATAATGAATTATTACATTCATTCGTTGAAGCCAATCACAAGCTGGGAGTATGGGTCAGCGGATCCTTTCTCGTCTCAGATGAGATTTCTAAAGAAGTTGCGGAAGAACGTTCAAATAAGATTCTGCAAGAGGTGAAAATCGTATCGAATATGATTTCGTTGCCAGATTACGAATGAGATGGTTTTTTTCGCTTTTTAAGGCTTTGGCAATATTTTCAATTTATAATAATTTCTTTATCTTAAAGCCCGGTTTCCATTTGAGAGGTGGTGTTAGACAAGCTGCCATCAAACCCTAACTCAAATTTTAATCTTACATTTTTGGCGCGATGGGCAAAAATTTCCTGTATGCAAATCGAAACTGTGCAACATGCGCTAGAGACTTAAGTGGTAATGTTTCAATAAATGCAGGCCCAACGATACTCATTTCTTGTTCAGCAACGAGGTATACTCCTTTTTGTGAATCAACCAATTTTTTAATAGTTTCAATGACATTATTCTCAGTCAATTCATCAGGTTGCGAGCAAAAGATCGCAGGAGTCTGAGCAATTTCTTTCTCAGCATTTACAATGGCGCTTGCGTCTTCTATTTTGGCATTTCTTATAATAAATGTTTTTTTATTGTTCATAGAGTCTCTCTTTAAATTCTGGGACGGTAGAGGATATATCTAATGTGTAATCTTTTGTTTTAGAAACAGGTTTCTGGTAAGTTTAAGACTCATGTCGATCTTGTCTGTATGTAATTTATTTTGAGACATTTTTGATTGTAAATTTGATGAACATTATTGTTCTTTCCATTTGATCCATTTTTTTGGAATAGTCCCAATCTTCAGCTTCTTTGATGAGGTTAGCCCAGCTGGGGAAAGTCTTCTTTACCCACATAGCAGCTGTTTTTTTTGAACCCAGTTTTGCATTATGTACAGTATAGAGAATTCGGCAAAGGTCTAAAACAAGATAGGACTGATAGTGAAAGGGGCCGTGTGAAAGGGGCCGTGCCTGCATTAGGCATAACTGATTGTATTAGACCAGTTATGAAAGTGAAAGGGGCCGTGAAGGGAATCTATGCGGATGATGCTCTGATTCATGGTAAAGATTGCCCACTTAGAGTCAGACTTGAATTGTTGACTCTAAATATTAATATTTTTTTTATTACGCAAATTTTACGCACTCGAGGGAAAAAGACTTGCATGAATCAGCATTGATGGGAAAATAAGCTCTATTGTAACTGATTAAGACAATTCCTTTTTCAATTGGTCGTAGAGGACCTTGGAGCGGTGGCGCTTATCCATAGGGATTTTCTTCACAATCCGCACTTCATCCACTGAAGAAAGTGATTGCAGCGCATGCGTTAACCCACTCGTATTCCTATTAGTTAATTCAATCGCCAGAATAGCTTTGTTGTCGATCTCAACTAAAGCAGCATTGCTTATTTGATGGAAGGATCGCGCAGCTGTTTCAATGCTGAAAGGATAGAGAAGGCTACCATGAACGTTAACCTTAGCTGAGCATCTACCCAAAAGCCAGAGCATACCCTTCTCATCAAGATAACCAGAATCTCCGGTTCGATGCCAAATAGTTTCATCGACGACAAATTTTGTGTGTGTGCTGTCATGATTGATAAATGATTTTTGAACATGATCGCCCGCCACCACAATTTCGCCAATTTGTTCAGGAAAGAGCTTATGAGCCTCAAAGGACTCTTTGGAAAAAGGGCCGATTGGAAAGCCACTTTGGTCAGGAATGATGGCAAGCGTTATTTGAGGAACCGGTCGTCCAGCCAGAAGGCCCTGGCCTGACTGCATCTTTTTCAAATCAGAAACGCTGATATCCTCCCGATTTAGATGTGCAATGGGTTCGGCCTCAGTCGAACCATAAACAGAGGTGATCTCTGCGTTGGGAAATGAGCCTTGCAATTGATTCAACATATTAGGAAAAACAGGGCCGCCTCCAGTATAAATGTGCTGAATATGCTCCAACTTTTGGTTATCTTTGTCGATATACTCAGCCAGCTCGCAGCAGTAGGAGGGGGAGGCGAGCAGACGATTGACGCGCTGCTGTTGGATTTGCATGACATCTCTCCCGATTTCACCATTGGAGATCACTGTTGTTATTCCGCTGGCTAAATTCGAAAGAATGAATATAGGAAGTGAGTTCAGTTCAATAGCCTCTTTTTCATAGGGGAGCGCTTTAACAATCGCTTGGTGCTGATCGGACAAAAAACCATGACTTCTTGAGATGCCTTTCGGCATTCCAGTGGAACCACTTGTAAAGGTGATTAGAAGAGGGTCATCGCGATCAGTTTCTACATCTATATAGCCATTGCATTCGGTATAACGGATGAATCGGCTTCCAGGAAACCAAAAGCCTGTGGAAAATTTTATTGGAATGGAACGAATAGATCGGTAAAGACGAAGAAGGTGCGCCTTTGGTGTTCCCAAAAAAGCATCGGGTTTGACAAGGTCGATGCAGCTATTCATCTGTAGGCGGTCGGCTGTAGGATCAATGAAGACGACGACAACTCCAATTCTTGCTAAAGCCAGAAAGAGGACATACAATTCAATGCTTAAAGGAATAAATAGAAGGGCCTTTTTTCCCTTAGTCAATCCATTTTTGACAAAAAAATGAGCCAGTTTTGAAGATCGATCTTCTAATTCAGCATAGGTAATTGAATCGTCGCGATGGATGAGAGCAACATTATTTGGAATTTCCCTGGAGTGATTTTTTAAAATTTGAATAATGTTCATTTTAAAGCCTCTTTCCAAAAAGAGAATATCTTCGAATGACGTTTGAGTGGAGCGTTTTGCTAATCGATAGGGAAGAGTTAGACTCATGCATCAAAGCATGGATCATATGCTGATATCCATTTTGAGCGGATCTCTGACTGACTTCATAGACAAGAAAACTTCCAATACCCGCGTACAAGCGACTTGGATCTCTTGCAACCGTTTTGATGATGAGTGTATCGATATCTTTTCCTTGCTCTTTTTGTGAATAGTCCGGTATGGCGAAAATGAATCCGACTGGTTTGCCATTTTGTTCAGCGATAAGGAAGTAGTCAGGGTGAACATAAGGAAGAATTGGTCGGTAGAGGGAAGCAAAACTTTCAAAACAAATGGGAGTATACAAAAAATTATTAGTAAAACTATGGATAGAAAGTTGGAAAACTTTCTCTAAGTCGTTTTCAGGATGAGTTAAATTAAAAGAGCGCAGTTTGATCTCTTTATCGTCCATTATTCTGGTTAGACGGTTCATTTTTGATTCATCTGTCTCAAAATGGGATGTTTTAGTTGAGGAGTAAGCTGCAATCTCATCAAAGCCAGATTCAATAAAAATCTCAGGCCAAAAATCGGGGTTACTCGGTTCCAAGAAAAATGGAGGAGTATCTCCCTTTTCCGTTACGAGTCGATAACTATTCCAAGTACTGCCATCCATAGGCCCTATGACATATTCGATTCCTTGATTTTTCAGCTTGGAAAAGGCGTTCTTTAAAATTCTTACCCCTGAATCCACATCCTCAGCAGAAAAATTCCCAATCAAACCAGTTTTAAGTTGATTGTAAGCAGGAGTTTTCTCTGTCCAGATGGAGCAGTGAGTATTTGGACTATCGTCGGCATCTTTAATTAGAATCATACCATCACCTTGAGTGGAATAAGAGTAGCAGCAGAACCCGCAAGTGCCATAAATGCCTCAGTAATCCAGCGGTTTGTACTCAATCGATTTGAATTGATCGTGAAAATCACTCCCCCTAAGAACATCATCGAAATCGAGGATCCATAGAGGATGAGAATTTCCCTATTAACGCCATAGTACATCAATCCCAGTGAAAGAATTAAGCTTCCACAGAGTAAAGCAACAAATAAAACGATAAGGATATCTGCTGGTTTTTTTCGGATATCTTTGAGGCGAAGTAGGCTAATGATCTGAAGGTGAAAGGCACAGGCAGACGCATACATGAAGAAACTCAAATCAAACGAATAGAGTTGTTGGATCACGAGCCAAACAAAACCAGCACTTGATACGCTGATAACCGCATTAAAAGTGTAGGTGACTTTGTCACCCTGAATTTTAGCCAAAACAACATGGCATAAAAAAACGAGGAGGAGTGGAAAAATCCAAGCTAATCCTCCCACAAGTCCAAAAAGATAGGTAGATACGATGGCTGTTAATAGGGCGTGCGTGTTTAAACGCGATTGCGCTCCCAAGAAAAAACTGAAAAGAATGAGTCCTGCTAAAAGAAGCAGAGTAATAAAGGCCTGTAATTCCGTCTGATTCAAGAGGGTATGGAGAAACAGGTAGGCTCCAACTGGAATGAAGAAATTGTCGGTGCCATTCCAAGAAATAGCTTCGATCAAGGCGCCCAGTATGCTAAAGGAGATGGATATCAGCAGCAAATGAATCAACGAAATCGCAGTTAAAGAGGCTAACAAAAAGCTCATAATAAAAAATGTGGTGATTGAAAAAGCAAGGGTGCCCTCCCAACTTTTAACTCCACTCATCACGTTGAACACCCTTTTTCCTAAGTAGCCGCCAATGATAGCGGCAACTGAGTCGGAGATAGTCAGGATTGATAGAGGGGCGATATAAAAGATGGGGTTGTCTTTGGCTAGAGGAAAGAGAAGGCAGACAGAAAGAGGAAAAAGCAACTCTCCAATAGATGAGCGCTGGACATCAAAGAGGGTACTCCCTATGCTTTTCCTCAATTTAGGGATGCATCGAATGAGAAAAAGGACGGCCGTAGCAACTGAAGAGATCGCAATCACTTGCCAACTTTGACTCAGGATCCAATAAAAGGAGATGGAGGTAAGCCCCAACCCGACATGCAGAATTTTTCTTTTGAGCTCGGGCTGAATACGATAGTGCTTCCCAAACGCATGGACAAGGAGGAGAAAGCCAATGAGCGAAGATATGATAGATAAAACGGGAATCATCTTACTTCCTCAATAACGAGTTTGTTATAAAAAAAGGCCTTATCTTGAAAATGAAGCTCTTTTGCAAGGGCATCAAGAGAGATTAACTTGTCCTGCAATTCATCCGGAGAGCTTCTAGGAACCATCATATTCCAGTAGAGAAAACGGCTGTTTTTATTGCTGATCGAAATTAGATTTGATAGTGCTGAAATATAGTTCTCTTTCGACATGTATTCGAAAATATCGCTAAGATTGAATTTATCAATCTTAGTATGATTGCTCTCGCATTGCTGAATAAAGTCCTCAATAGAAAGGCAATGCCATTCCAGTCTGTCCAAATGATTACGGATTGCATCAAAATTTTCCGCCCTCAAAGCAAATGGGAGCGCTTCACCATGAGTGCCACGGAGAATCCAGTGCAGATAGGGATTTTCAGAGGGGTCCAAAACTTCAAATGCATGTTTTACTTTAGCTAAAACATGATCGGAAAAGGAGCCATCCACATACCTAAAAAATTCAGGATCGCGTCCCAGTCTTCCCATAAGGGTCTTCGAAAAAAAGAGGCGCATAAGAACTTTCCATCTCCAGCTGTTCCAGCAATGCTTATAAAAGTCTTCTCGTTCGACTTGATTTTTTTTTGTTAGTAAGAGGTTAACAGTTTTTTTTGAATGAATCAATGGAAGAACGAATTGTTTAAAGAGCCTAAAGTAATGTTCAAATTTACCCACACCCGCGAGCCCATATTTATTGATCTCACTCTGCTTATTATCCCAAAAATAGAAGGCTTCATCAGACAAAAGATTCCGGCATTTTTGATAGTAGGAAAGACGCTTCACTGAAGGTCTTGATCCCATGAGTTCAAGAAACTCTGAGTGGTTGAGTGACCGGTAGGCGGCTACTCTTAATTCAAGGCAAAAAAGCTGAGCCTGATTTAAATCAACCGCGATAACCTTCGCTGGATTTTTTGCTAACATGGAGAACGCATTGTCTCCTGCTGAAGCAATCGACAAGCAGGTGTCGCCAGGAGCAATCTCAAGCCCTTCTAGCAAGATGTCAGCATCTTCCCAAACTTGAGCGTAGCGAATGGTTGAAAATTCGGCTTTATTTTCAATTTCACTTTTCATCGTTGCCTACCTTTTGGACTAAACCCGTTGCACCATCCATCTGAACGACTTCCCCTGTCTTCAGATGTTTTGTTACACCATCGATGGCAACAATCGCAGGAATTCCCATCTCTCTAGCAACGATTGCTGAGTGAGATAAGAGGCTGCCCCGTTCGACTAGTATGCCTGCTGCATTTGCGAAAAGCATAATCCAGCCGGGATCAGTAAACTGTGCAACCATGATCTCTCCAGCTTCTAACTTGGCTTTACGGGGATCATCGATGACTCTGACACGTGCTGTCACGACGCCTTGGCAGCATCCAATGCCTTGAAGAGTGTTGCTATTAGAATTGTGTTTTTGTTTTTTTGAGATAAAGTTCTGGTTGGAAAATGCGTATATAGAACTTCCTCTTGTTTCGATGCGATTCGGAGGAGGCTTTAGAGATTGAAAGTACAGGTTTTCATCTTTCCTTTGTCGAATCATTGATTCGATGTGATTCGTTGTAGCCGTTCCCTCGATGATTCCCATAATTTCTGAAACTTCTAGGAAAAATATGTCGCGAGGATCTTGAAGATAATTCAGTTCAAAGAGCCTTTGACCGATCTCAATAAAAATCTTCCTTACACGTCCAAAAACACGTGTCCTTTCAAAACGTAGATTTTCGCGATTCCTGACAAGCCTTTTAGCCCAATGTACGCTTCTTAAAACAAGCCAGTTTTTGATAGGATTCATGGATAGTTTTGTCTCTGAACGTTCTAGCTGTTTCTCACTTTTCATCGCCATGTGACCAATTGCCTGAAGCAATGTTTTCGGGTCATCGTGAAGAGTTGGGCTTTCCAGTTTCAACTCTTGCAGGCAACGATCGCCAAATTTGTTCAGATACTCATGGTAGAGGCTTTCTAGTTCGGGAATTTTAGAGATGGTGCTCTGATCGCCTTCAATTAACCGTTTCACAACTTCATCATTACCGCGTGCCATCTGCGCCATTTCACGTATTCGCATCACAGGCTCGGCGCTAATGATGTCTCCCTGTCCGATCATAAAATCGTTGTGAAAGCGCAACCCTTCGTCGCCCTTGAATTTCTTGAGCAGCTTTCTCGATATTCCGAACGCGATCATGCAGAGGAAATCATTGATTAGCGGGGCATCCCAGTGGCTCAGTAAGTTGTTTTCAAGTGTCCGGTACTCTTGTGCTAACAGATCCAAAGAGAGTGTTTGCAGCGATTTCGGCGATGAGAGCGACTCATTGAGTCGTTTATAAAAGCGATTGATTGTTTTGGACAAATTAATTTGATGAAAAATTAAGCCAAAAAGCGTCCGAAAAAGCGAAAATCCATCTTTAACTCTTTCCATGAATGAAGGTTCACGAGTGATGATCTTGGCAACAGCATCATCGGGAAGCGGCTCACTCACTCCCATCATCTCCTCCATGAAATGGCGGTTTATTTTAAACCCGGGAAAAAGGGCTAAAATGTAATACCAGTTGATTAAGTTGTAATAGACGTGACCATTAATATATCCCAGCAATGTTGCAAAACGCTGGCTTTCTCGATTGATTTTCTCCTGTGATACATTCATGACTTTGCAGAAACTTCTGTAAACATGTTCATAAACATATCGAGCAAATGAAAAGGTTAATGGTGAAGTTACCCCGCTATAGCTTTCAACAATATTGCTATTGTCCCAGATCGTTTTTTCCACTCCAGTAAGATGATGCGCTTTCAAATTGGTGATTGGTCGCGCTTGCACGAGATAAAGTTTCCCCTTTTCGATAGCCCACTCAATGTCTTGAGGCTTGCCAAAATGGTTTTCGACTCGAATGGTTAAATCAACAATTTGGGAGATCAGTGCATCATTTAAAATTCTGTTTTGCGAACAGAGTGTCTGTTTTTGAATTCGGCCCGATCGATCAGTGTAGTAGGTATCGCCATTGACCTCACCTGAAACAAGCTGGTCGGCTAATCCCTTTGTCGCATTAATAATGCATGTCTCAGGGTCGCCTGTGATGGGGTCAACGCTAAAAGCAACCCCAGCCATCTCAGCATGGACCATTTTTTGAATGATTACAGCTGTTCCTTCTCCCTCTAGATGATGGATGTTTTTTTTGTATTCACTGACATTTTGAGAGTTTCCCGACTCCAAGACGCAATAAACTTTTTCGATAACCTGATCTTTATTCACATTCAGATAGCTGCTGAACTGACCTGCGAACGAGGCTTTTTCTCCGTCTTCTGCGATCGCTGAAGACCGAACAGCAAACTGAGCTGTTTCCTCAGGATCAAGCACCTGAATGGCTTCTTTAATTTCATTTTCAAATGCAGCTGTAGATTGATTGTTTCCTTGTTTGATCTGAACAAAAGCGTATGTTGGAACAACGATCCAATCAGGGATTGGAAAGAGAGCGGAAAGTTGCGATAGTGTAGCTGCTTTTCCACCGACTTCTGATGGATCTGAAGAGGCTTTACCCCCTATCATGTAATTGATTTGGTCCATAGCTTATATCCCATTGATAGTATTCCTAGTGTTAGATAGAGTCCGGCAGCCCATAGGCCAGAAAGGTTTTCTAGACGCTTAGCTTTAGAAGGCGTTGGGTTGCGGATGAAATCGACGCCGCACCATCCCATTGGAAGGGCAATGAGAAGAAGGATCCAAGCAACGGGAGAAAAAAACTGGATTTCCGATGCGACCATCAGTGCACTCACCAAAGAGAAGATGATGGCGCTCAACCAAAAAGAAATTGCTTTCTTGATTCCCCAATCTTGGCTGTAGCTGTCGACTCCCAGACGCTCCTGTTCAGGCGACCATGTTTTACGGCCAATTTCAATCACAATGCCATTAAAGAAGCTGACAGCCAAAAACCAAATCAACCCACTTTTTGAATATATTTGATAGGGGATCCAGTCGCAGCTGGTCGCAAAAAAATCAATGAAAGGCATGACGAGCATATGCGTCCATAAGTAGGTAAAGGGCCTGGATTGAAGCCAGCGAGGAACAAAAAATTCACACGTCATCAAGGCAATATATGCCCAGACTGCGGTTAGAACTAAAGGGAGTTGTGGATGGAGAAGATAGCAGAGAACCAGCTGTAAAATTGCTAAAATCAGACCCAGCGTTTTTAGCTCTTTTAGGGAAACAATTCCGCGTGGGACCGGACGTTCGGGTCGAAATTGACTGTCTTTTTCAAAATCTTTAAACTCATCTAGAATGCGAAGTTGGAGAAAAAAGCAGAAGAGGCAAAGAAATGAAGTCAGGGATGTTTGGATGTTTGGTAAAGAGTCTTCAAAACGGAGCTGAACTGAGAGACAGACTGCACAAAAGCTGAAAGAGGCAATCAGGAGTCCGTGCTTGAAAACTGGAAAACGTTCTCTTTGATAGATCCAAAAGCGCTTGAAGACGCTGCTACTGATAGTCAGTTCGTTCATGCATTAGCCTCTAGCCAATCGTTCGTGGGCTTTAGAAAAGTCGCCAGCACACATGGCCCCCATAATGGAGAGTTCGCCGGCAAGACATGTGGCTCCACACACCTCGGCAAAGGCGAGCACATTGCCCTCAGAGAGCAATCCCATCAGTTTTAACCCTATAGATTGAGAGGGCAGCTTTGTTCCTCCGCCAACTGTTCCAACAACGATATTGGGCATGGTTACAGAGGCATAGAGTTCATCATTATCCGTAATCTCTAACCGTGTCACGCCAATGCTGGATTCAGAGACGCAGGCTACATCCTGACCTGTGGCTAGATATAGGGCCGCTAATCCATTTGCATAATGGGCTTGAACCCCTATTGTGCCGCTCATCACTCCACCTAAGGCTGCCATACGCCAATAATCGACCATGACTTCCGGTGTCGTATGGAGATATAATTCGACTAATTTTCGTGGGATAAAGACTTCTGCGGTGACTTTTTTTCCTCTAGCACTCAGATAGGAGAGAGCTGAAGCTTTTTTGTCGCCTGAGAGGTTGGCTTCAATGAATGCATATTTAGGAGAAACAGGAGACTGCTCCATAATATAATTCAAAATGGCCTCTGTGGCGATGGTCGTCATGTTTTGTCCGGAGGCATCGCCAGTGAAGTAGTCGAAATTGATATAGACATGATTTCCCTCGACAGTTGTTCGGATATCCTCTAATTTTCCATGGCGTGTTGTGGCTTCTGCTGCATTTTTAAAATTTTCAAATTGATTTTGGGCCCAAAAAAGAAACTGACTCACTTCATCAAGATTTTTAAAGACAAATCCTGGAGAGCGGGTCATACAGTCATTGAGAATTAAGGCAGAGCTGCCGCCTGCTTTTGTGATTAAGAGTGATCCGCGGTTGTAGGAGGCGACTAGGGTGGCCTCTGTTGTTGCTAACGGAATGTAATAATCTCCCTGAGCAAAGAGGCCGTTGACGCGTAAGGGACCCGCAACGCCAATTGGTAGCTTTAGAGTGCCAATGCAGTTTTCGATATTTTTCGAATAGGCTTCGATGTGGTTCATTGTGGAGTCATCAGCAATGATTTTCTTATCTTCATTTGTAAGTGTTGTATTTGAGAAAAGTGTATTCCATTGTTGGTCGATACTTTTTTGATTGAGGGTTTTACTGTGATGGAGCCTAGACTTTGCCTTCGAAAATTTTGGAGCGAGGCGTGCTGAGACTTCACCTATTTTATTAGTAGAGGTGAGTCGTTGAATAAGATTTCCAATTTTAAACCTATTAGTAGTCATATATAATATTCTTTTTACATATATTATAACTAGAAAGAAATAAAATAACAAAAATTAAATAATATAATATTAATGAAAGGGGCCGTGCCTGCATTAGGCATAATTGATTGTATTAGACCAGTTATGCCTAATGCAGGCACGGCCCCTTTTATTGGAGAACTGAGTACCCCGGAAAGGAAGATATATCATCCGTTGAGACGTATAGTTACCGCCACTCCTACAGACCTGTCCAGCTGATCGATGGAGGTGTCATGGCGTGAAGGATCTCGAAAGGAGTCCGGGGTCAAGTCTAACCCCGGTCCTTTCACTATATCAACGTAAGGGCTAAGAAATAATCGAGTGGAATCAAA
>SDBV01011610.1_pt1 | contig 11395 bp, 16 predicted proteins | sample 2277081 | NCBI WGS metagenome assembly SDBV01 (sample SAMN10402039, study PRJNA504765) | marine sediment metagenome | isolation source: marine sediment core GS10_PC15, 223 cmbsf | place: Arctic Ocean: Southern Knipovich Ridge | collected 2010
CAGGCTAGCTCTAATGCCAGATAATGAAAAATTAGCTACCTATGCTAAAGCAATTAGGGCAATTCCAATGCCTTCATTAGCAAATAAACAATCTCATAAAATATTTGATGAAGCAATAGGTTACCTTAAAAAAGCCTATAAAATATTAATGGAAGAAAAAGAATAATATAAAATGAAAATTTAGAAAGGAAGGCAAATATGGATTTATGTTCAGATGGACATGAAGAGGTATGTTTTGAAACTAGAGAGTGTCCTGCATGTGCAGCGATAGGAGAAAAGCAAAGTGAAATTGACGATATGAAATCTGAACTTAAAGAAGTGAAAGCAGAAAGAGATGATTTAGCCAAAGCTTTAGCAAATCACAATTAAGACATAAAGGAGGTGAATAACTTATGAAAGTAATACCGAAAGACAAAGACAGCAAAATCGATGTAACTTTTATCTGTCCAGAATCTCAAGACGAATTAATTGATTCCCTCTATAAAATAGAAAAAGAGGTATCTGAAGGATTATTTAAATACAAGTCCATAATCTTTGATTCAATGTCATATTGGATGAATATAGTATTACTCAGCACTATGGAAGATGAAACATATGATGCAGGAATATTTAAATGTAAGCGCCATTTGATTGATAAGGTCCGAACTGATGAAGCCGCTTATGGTTCATTAGCTTCGCACATGAATAGGATATGTAAGGTTCTTAAATTAATTAGCCAGCGTGGAATTGTTATTGTTGGTACTGCACAGGGTATGGAAGATCCAAAATATAATAGAGATTTGGCCGTGGCTCCACACTTTATCGGAAAGAAATTTGGTAGAGACTTAAAAAGCCATTTTGATTTGATTGGATTAGTACAAACAAGAACAAACAATAGTGATGGTATTATTTATCCGCCTAGTATTGATTTTAGATGCGCTGATGGTTCGTTTATGGCTAAGTATACAGGCAAGCCTATAAAATCCCCAAGAGGTATATTAGATTTCAAGAAATTCATACCTAAAGATAAAGGCAGGTTTGTGCTGATATACAGTGCCGAGGCCGGAGAGGGTAAAAGTACAAGTTGTTTACAAAGTTTAACACCGCCTATATTGGATATTTATGTTGAGGATCGCAATCCAAATACTTCATTAGAAGCATTAGCTTAAATTTAAAGAAAGGAGGTAATCGTGCCATGCCCAATATGTAACAAGTCAAGTAAAGGATTCAGATGTTGTACTTATGAATGTTTCAAAGTAGTAGAAGGTCATTTTAACAATTTACCAAAGAAAGGAAAGCCGCAGAATGGTCGAAGAATTAGTAAAGCCAGGTGATGGCGATATGGGTGGTTCAACATGGAATGATCCACCATCAGGACTCAATAAATATGAATTTATAAGTAAGGAACGTGAAATTGAAGGTGCGGATAAGGATAGTTTAAAATTAGTTCTTGCTTATATAGAAGATCCTGATGCAAAAATCAAAATGTGGTTTAAATATTCAACTGATACTGGATTGCGTAAGCTGTTAGATCTTATCATACGTTCAAACGTATGGCCTAAATTACAGAAAAAATATAAATACAAGTCAAGTCCAACAGAAGGTTTGCCGCCAAGCATGTTAAGTGATGAGAAATTCCAACAACGTCTTGTACTTGAATTAGAGGGCCTACATTTAATGTGTGATGTAGAGGTTATTGCTAAGAAAGAGGGAGAGAAGTACTCTACTGTAAATGTGATTAAGATTGAACCAGTTGGTACTTCAAAAACAACTGTTAGTAAAGCTTCTGATGTTGACAAAGGTGAAGAAAAAGAATCGGGCTGGTAAATGGCAGAACGATTAATCAAACCAACAGTTAAGATTAATCCTCAAGCTTGCAGGTATAGGCCTTCAATTCCAGATGGATTTGTTATTAGTATTGATACACGGGAACAACAACCATATAAGTTTAAAAATATCCTTACAATACTAAACAAGCTGGATTTTGGAGACTATACCTGTAAAGGCTTTGAAAATAATATAGCAATTGAAAGGAAAAATCAAGGAGATTTCTACGGTTCCATTACAAGTGGCCGATTACGATTCAAACGTATGTTAAAACGTATGCAGATAGCGGAATTCAAAGGTCTTGTAATAGAGTGTAAAGAAGATGAATTATTATCTCCTTATTTATCATATACTGATGTTCATCCGAATTCTATATATGCAACCCTAATAGCATTTGAGATTAAGTATGGTTTGCATGTATATTTTGGAAGTAGAAAGGATTGTGAAAATAAAGTGATTAATTGGCTGATTGGATATTATAATTATAAGCGAGGAATATAAGGAGAAAAAATATGAATCCAGATACAGGAGAAATTAAGAATTTTAAACAAGAAGAATTTAATAAAGCCATTGAGAAAGGTTGGATAGGTTGGACCGTAGATGAATTGGTAAGTATTAAAAATTGTTGTTTTAGGGTAAAGAAAATAAACATTAGAGAACAAACTATAACCCTAAAAGCTATTAGTAAGAGTATGGCCAAAGGCACGGTTTAAACAAATTGGAAGGAATTAAAATGGAAGAAAAGGAAATAGAAGAACACAAAAGAAGGATAGATGGAATGAGTCGAATTGATATGGCTAGACTATAGAGATTTGCGCCATCAGGACACACATATTTCCGAAACGATTTACCATTATCTGAATATTTTAATGCTAGATTTAACAAACTCGGAGGATTTACACCTGGTATATCAAAAGAAATTGGATAGTAAATGGAATAAGGCAAGGATAGTATTGGTGTGAGCTATCCCTGCCTCGTTCCCAGAAAGGAGAAGATGGTCATATAGTATCACCGTTTATACTTTTGTCAACATAATTTAGAAAGGAAATATGAGTGAATAAGCAATTACAGGATTTTGCAAGAACAGAAATAAAAAAAGGGTTAGCAAACTGCTCTAAAAAACAACGAGTAGTATTTAGGAGATTATATAGTCATGAAAATCTAGGTTTGCCGATTAATAAAATTGTTGATAAATTAGATGCTGACGAATTGGATTGGACGATGGAACAAGTAAAAAATACACTTAAATCAAATACAAAGAAAAGAGTCGAAACAATATAATCTAGAAAGGAAGGTGAAAATGAAATTAATAAGAATGTTTTTATGTTTTATAGGTGATCATAAGTGGACAAGTGCAGGCATGGAAGGAAAGCAGCCAACCGAAGCACAAATGACTGGCAATTTGGTTAAAGGCTTTAAAGATTATACAAAAATGTATTGTAAATATTGTGGAAAAATTAGTTCTTTGTCTTTACAAAGAAAGGAAGGTGGGAAATGGTAGTAAAAAAGAATTACACTACAAAACGGCACTTACCAGTAAAGTTAACAGATCTGGAACTTCAGGACATTTCAAAAAATACTGCAAAGCTTATTCAAAATTTACAAGAAACCATTGATGAGAAGAAGGCCGTAGCAGCAGACTACACGACCAAAATAAATAATATAAAATCTTCAATTGACATTGCAAGCAAAAAGGTTTTAAGTGGTGAGGAAGATAGGACAATAGAATGTAAGGTGCAGCTTAATACTGATAATATGAGGAAAATAGTGATAAGGCTCGATACAGGAATTGTTGTTGATGAGGAAAATTTAACAAATGAGGATCTTCAGCAAGAACTGGACTTTGCAAAAGGACAGGAAGAATAACTACAGTATATATATTTGATTCTCAGAAAGCCGGTGTGGCTAAATTGGACAAAAGCGACTGCCTTGTAAGCAGTAGATCGAGGGTTCGAATCCTTCCACCGGCTATTGATAACCATCTAATGATTACAGCAATATAGGAGGAAAGCAAATTGAGCAAACCAGATAAATCCAAACTTATTGAACCTGGAGATGGCAATATGTCAGATCCCATCGACACTATCGGATATATCGGCATAGAAGCCCAAATTGAACCAGAAATATTCTATAATCTTCTAAGTCTATTCAAAGGTGATAAGTTTAAGAGTCAGAACGCTTCATTTACGATCTCAGCCTACCATTACAGTTTAATGGAGGTTTTACGTAATCGTGGCATTGTCCGGGCGCGTGAAGCGGACATGATAAGGGCCATAGTGGGCATAGGAATACTGTCTAAAGCAAAATTATCGGATTATTCGAGATATAGGGACCTGATAGAAGCAATTCTAGTACATTGTAAAAATCACCGAAAGATAGAGAATAAGAAAAGGTTTGATTTATCGTTGAATCGGCTCAATTTAGAAGATAAAAAGACCATAAATTACCTAAAATTACTGGTTGAAAGTTATGGTAATAACGAATATGGCCGGGAAATTTGGGGTAGAATCTATCGATCTTGGGATATTCCTAAACTAAAATTCAAGGAAAGAGACTTATGCATATTGGATTCAATTAGAAAAAAGTGTTTCAAATTGACACAATCTCCGCTTACTTCTGCCATGTATAGACTAAAGCGAGATTCGAATAATAAAGCCTTAAAAGCTAGATTATCAGAACGATTTCACATAATTTTACACAAATATGAGAACGAATTTCTTGAACATCAATCAAAGTCGGAAATTATAAGAGGTTGCTTTATTGCTGGCCTTTTTTGCCTATCCAAGTGGGTATTAAGAAGAAGAATATGCAAAATCGAGTATGATTTCTTCAAAATTATTGATGGTATAGATTCTTATGCTGCAAGAACGTGATGGTAACAACTTTGCACTTACAGTCTGCAATTTTTTTATTTAAAGTCTGTAATTTTAAATGTTACAAACTCTTACACTGCAAAAACTTAATGTTTTTGAAATAGGACAATAGTAAAGTTGTAATAGGACAATAGTAAATAGGACAAAAGTAAAAAAACCAAAAAAATATCATTCCTGTATCTTTAAACACTGTATAGAGGAAAAGAAAAGTCTTTAGAAGGTCGCTGAAATAGGACAAAAGTAAAAAAACCAAAAAAATATAATTTTCCATTTCAGATGTAAAAAGGGAGTAAAATGGATATACCGTTTAAGAATTTTCAAAGTGTAGAGGCCAGAAATAGATTTGAAAGAACTCAACAGCATATTGTTGAACAAACTCTATTATCAGACAAAAAAGTAATTGCTATTAGTGCTCCGACTGGGAATGGCAAATCGCTTATTGGCATGATAGCCGGGCACAATCTTGCCAATCGTACAACTTATGTTTGTAGTAAGAAGGAGTTACAAGATCAGCTACATTACGATTTCCCGGAAGCTGAAATACTCAAAGGTCGTAGTAATTATATATGTAATCTATATAAATATCTTAAAGCTGATTCGTGTCTAAAAAAATGCAATGAGTATAAAGAAACTGATATGCCGTGCAATTATTATAATGCCAAGGAAAAGGTACTAGCTTCAAAATATCGAATTCTGAATACTCATTACTTCCTATATGAAGCTAACTATGCGCGATCTTTTTCAAATCAAGAGATAGTTATAATCGATGAAGCTGATACTTTAGACAATATACTTGTTAATTTTGTCTGCTTATTCGTATCCGAGCCTCAAATAGCTAAATATGGGCTTAAGTTACCTAAATATATCACAAAATATGATGCGTGGTTTGAATGGGCACATAATGCCTGGAAGCGTCTTAAGCCAAACTACAATCCTAATATTGCAGGAAATTGTTTAGATAAAGAATATGTACAAGGCGTAATGTTTGTCCGTAAGCTGGAATTATTCCTAAAACTTGTTGATGAGTCCTGGTTATTTGACCATAGTTGTAAAGGCTGGTCCTTTAAACCTGTCTGGCTAACGCCTGAGATCACAAGTCAATATTTATGGTCTCATGCCGAGAAATTCATACTTATGTCCGCGACACTACCACCCAAGCCAATATTATGCAGCTTGATAGGTCTTGACCAATCCGACATGGATTATATTGAAGTCAGCAGCCCTTATCCCGTTGAAAATCGATACATTCATTACAGGCCTATTATTGCAATGTCATACAAAAACCAACATGAACATTATAGAGTTATTAATGAAGTTGAAAAGCTGACAAATGAATACGACAATGTAAAAGGTGTAATTCACACAGTTTCATATAAACTCAGAAACAAAATCATGGAAATTGGCAATGACAGATTTATTACACATGACTCTGACGATAAAGATGAAATGTTTAAAATATTCAAAGAATCAGAAGATCCAGTTATATGGGTTTCCCCATCTTCAGAACGTGGCTTAGATTTAGTTGATGATTTAGCACGTTTTATAATCATTCCTAAAGTTCCATTTGGCTATTTAGGAGATAAATGTATTAGTGCCAGATGTCATTCAGGTAAGTTTGGTTCAAAATGGTTTGCATCTGAAGCGGCTCAATCTATCGTTCAAGGTTGTGGCCGTGGTGTTCGGCATGAGAATGATTGGTGTCATACTTATATTCTCGATAAACAATTTGACAGATTAATGGAATATTTCTCAAAATGGTTTAAAGAAGCAATTATAATTGAATAGAAAAATTTTAAAAGGGGGTGATTTAATCATGGCGGACGAAAAAGAATTAAAAGTAATAGCTTTGCACTGTGCATTGGAATTGGCAAAGGGCAAAGATAAATCCATAACAGCAGTAGTCAAGGATGCAAAAGAGATTCACGAGTTTCTAAATCCAGAAAAAGATAACAAACCACTATCTTGATGAAATGTACCAGCTTAAAAATAAAATACAAAGACCGCGCAAACGCCATGACGGCTATTGCATCACTCAGATATTTAGGCTCATTAGTAAAACGACCATATAAGTGCAATGCCTGCAAGTGTTGGCATGTAACATCTAAAAAGAAAAAGATTCGAAAGTGGAAGTAATATGAATAAAGTACATTTTTCAAGTTTAAGATCAAATTGGAAAACTCCTAAAGATTTATATACTTTATTAGATAAAGAGTTCCACTTTGATTTCGATCCGTGTCCTAGCAATCCAATGTTTGATGGCCTGACTATTGACTGGAATTTAAGCAATTTTGTTAATCCTCCGTATGCCAGATATATAATTGATAAATGGATTAAAAAGGGATTTGAAGAGTGGAAGAAAGGTAAAACTGTGGTATTTTTAATTGCCTCTCGAACGGATACACAATGGTGGCATAATTATATTATGAAAGCTGATGAAATTAGATTCGTAGAAGGTAGATTGAAATTTGATAATTATAAATGTGGCGCACCGTTCCCTAGTGCAGTAGTAGTTTTTAGAGGACAATATCAATAATAAACATTGCAATTAACAAAAAACACCCTTTAACATACCACCAAACTACCATAATCCACGCCAGCATTGCCACCGCCCAGCAACTTTCCACCTATTTACTCACATTCCCACACCAATACCCCATTTTTAACGACACAGACGATCCTACGGCTTTTTAGGACATAGACAAAAAGGATTATAACTGTTTTGTAATTTGTTGTATTGAGTAGTGAAATGAATAAATAGGAATTATAGAAATATTGAAAATTTCAAATGGAAGCAGGTTTTTACCCAGAAAAAATTAGAATTAAAATTAGAAATTTTTTAATTTTTTTTAATTTTTTTTAAACCATAATGGTAATCCCGTTCTGATATAGATGCTTAATGATAATCCTATTCAAGTGCTTGCCAAAAAAGATGGTAGAGATTTTAAATACAGGTATCGGCGGCTGTCTAGGTAAATAGTAATCCTATTTAAACGCTTACTCTCAATCAAGCAGAACAATAATATTCTCTATATAAGAACACTTTTAAATTAAAACTTAAACCCTTAATGGTAATCCTTATGTAAGAGTTTATTCTCTGTCAACAGTCGACCAGATAATATACCTCTGTACACAATCAATCCTATACCATAATGGTAATCTTGTACTAGGGAAAATTCAGATTAAATGAAGGGGCCTATGTCCAGAAGTGCTTGCGGGGTAGGAAATTTTTGTTTAGATTAAACAGGAATGATAATCCTATGCGAGAACCTTCTTTTAAATCAAAGTTTGAACACAAGCTTAACCGGGGAAGAAAAAATTAAGATTATAAAAAAATAATGGTAATAATGTGGAAGAAGAAAGGAAAGATTAAAAAGACCTAGAATAAGTACGGGGAAGGAAAAAAAAAATTAAGTTCAGATAAAATAATGGTAATAATGTAGAAGAAAGAAATTTTAAAATTAAGATTTAATAACGGGGGATAAGAAAATTTAAAATTAGAATTAAAAATAATGATAATAATATAGAATAAAAAAATTTGTGTAAAAAGAAAATTTGCGAAAGGGGAAGAAAAAAAAATAGCAAGATTAAGAAATAATGGTAATCCCAATAAGAAATTAAACTTAAGATTAAATAGGAATGATAATCCCAGTAAAAAATCTAAAATTAAAATTATAATAATAATGATAATCCCAAACCCAAACCAAAACTTAAACCTCAAATTATGTGCGCTTACGCGCAAGCTCTTCTAAATATATAATTAGCTTCGTTTCGCTCGCTCCTGGACACACGGTTATATTAATTATTATTATTATGTGATGAGATGATGAGTTTATTTCTAGTTTGGTGGTTGTGTGCTCTTCATACTGTCATAATGGCAGAATAAATTTTAAAAGCGTTTATCTGACTGAAAGAAAAGGAAATTTCCCACCCACCTCCCCAACATCACCCTGGAAAAGGCGGAATCGTTCGCTTGAATGAAAAAAGCTGAAGTAAAATATTTATGTGTGAGTAAGGCTTGTTTGCAATCTGATAATGGCTTATTATCAGACAGAAAACAATCACACATAAATATTTTATCCTTTGACTGTAAAGGTTTAGGACTAACATAAGCTAACTTATGTATAGCTTCAGCTTTTTTAAACTGCTCACTCTTTTATTTATTAAAGCGTAGTTCAATTTGCTTCTCGATAACCAAGGAAAGCAGCCCACTTGGCTACCCGAGGTTCGCTCATTGCCCAGAAACTACCCAAGCATAACTAAAAGAAGCAAGAAACCCCACCCGAAAGCCTCAAAGCTATAATTCTATTACTCTTATGGCTTGGCATATAATAGTTCCACGTGTCTACGACACGCCGGAGGCGTGAAACATACCATTTATTTTAATATCTATTGATTATTATAACCGTATCACTTGGCTTTCCCTTATCATAAGCTTCCCACCCACCCTAACTTAACTCAAACTTCTCCATGTAGCAATCCAAGCAGCCTCTAGTAGCATCGCAAGTGAGCCAGTAAGCTCCACGAGTAGCATCTCAAGACTCAGATTACCCCAAACCCACCCGTAAGCTTAACATGTAGCTACCCACCCTTCAAATAAAGCCAGCACTAAATTTAGACTGCCATTTTGCCATGCAGGAAAATTACTGCACCCGTTGCGAGACGCAAAGTATGAAGTAAATTATTACACACATGACACTTACATTACAACCTCTCCATTAGTGCAGTTAAATTCCTGCACCCAAGCCATTTATGGACTGTATAATATTTATACACTTTATTATTGTTCACCAAATGAACAAGCTTACAGTTGTGGCTTATAAATCAATTTGTGGCATATCAGACAGTAGGTGTGGCATATGCAACAGTGTATTTTTTTTAAAAAGAATTTAATACAAACTTTCTTTAAACATCATTCCTTATCATCACTTCGCATAACTATAATAAAACTATAGATATGCTCAGTTAAATACTTTTAAAAGTAAATATAACTGTGAAAAGACCACAGATATATTTACAATATAATCAAAGGAATATTCTACTCCACGTAGCATCTAGCACGCCCAAAAGACAAGACACTTTTGTTCATACTATCTGCTTTATCCTAAACATGGAGCATCATAGGTAAAGCTATAGGATGATTCGTCTCCGACTCATTATTAATTTTACTAACTAACTCAAAAAAACCCGAAGAAAAGTCTTTGTGATTCTTCGGTTTTTTTTATTAAAGGCGAAATACAGAAATAGATAAATGAAATTAATTATTAGCGGTGGTCGTAATTATAAGTTTACAGATAATGACATTGAGTTATTAGATAATATTAGACATACAATCACCGAAATAGTTTCAGGCGGTGCTACTGGTGCTGATACAGAAGCTAAGAATTATGCATTAAGTCATGATATTAGTTTTAAAGAATTTCCGGCAAATTGGCGTGTATTTGGTAGATCAGCAGGGCATATTAGAAACAGAGATATGGCAATTTACAGTGACGCAGTGTTGTTGTTTTCAGGTGGTAAAGGTACAGAGTCTATGTTTGGTTTTGCAGTTGAGCATGGTTTAATGGTTTTAGATTATAGAATGGGGAATACTTTTGTATAGAATATTGGTTAATAAAAACAATTTATTTAATTTATTATATAATCCTTACAAATGGCAGGCGTTAAAAGTGGGGATAAAAAGACCATGCCTGTACCCATCACTTGTAAGGATTATTTTTATATTTTTGATAGGAGAATATAATGAATAAACTAATTTGTGAATATTGCGGAAAAGAGAAAAAGGAAATATCATTTATTATAGGAGCTGCAAGTAAACCCAACTGGTGTATGCACGAAGGAACAGGAAAGGTGAGTTGTCCTGAGTGTTATGGCATAGCACAGAAAGAGGCAAAGGAAAGAATCGACAAACATATAAAGAGTCATAATGAAAGAGTAGAGGAATTAAAAAAGCTAAAGGTTACTTAGAATTATCACCCGAGCTTGTTAAAACAGGCAAGGGTTATAGTTCTTGTATTTTAATCTTAATTTGGAGAAATTGAAATTATGTGGAAAATAACAAAAGATCATATTTGTAATGGCGATGATGATAATATTAAATCATCAAATTTTAAAGAAGATGTAAAACTACCTTTTGAATTTAAAATGTATGACGATGATGGTGAACTTTATTACGAAGGTAAAACTAATTATAATTATACTTTTGCACCTCTTGATGATTTTGGCATGCCTAATGCAGGATGTACAGATATTAAATATATATATGATGGTAACAAGTGGAAATCATTATGAATAAACCTTACCAGATTTATACAATTATTATTCTATCTTATGCATTTTGTTCAGCAGTAAATTATATTTTATCAGGTCTCAAAACTTTTTAAAAGGGATGGTGTAATTATGGAACTAATTATAAAAATCAATATGACCTTAACCTTTAACAAGGAGCGAGAAAATGAAAAGAGGTAAAATATATTTAGTTAAGCATACTAGAAAAGGGAATTTTAGAATGAAAGTTATTGAAGATAACGGAGAGTGGATTGACGGTATTATTATTGAGGGTAAAACAAATGCCGTAATGTATTATAATGTAAGGAAAGAAGGTGAAAAAGTTACAGTTCGTAAAAGTCTTTGCAAATTCATACCAGAAACGAAGGAATCTATGCAATGAAAGATAAATTTTTCGTTGGTTCTTGTGTAAATAATCCTTTTCATAGTAT
>SDBV01011611.1_pt1 | contig 11394 bp, 11 predicted proteins | sample 2277081 | NCBI WGS metagenome assembly SDBV01 (sample SAMN10402039, study PRJNA504765) | marine sediment metagenome | isolation source: marine sediment core GS10_PC15, 223 cmbsf | place: Arctic Ocean: Southern Knipovich Ridge | collected 2010
CCGTTTCCCCAGCGTGGAAGGCGGAGCCGACATCGATACGGATTTCACGATCGAGTTCAGCGGTGTGATCGATCCGGCCACGGCTAGCCGAACGAACGTGAAGCTGGTTGGGCCGGGTAACAGTACAGTGCCCGCGGAGGTGACACTTTCTCCATCGGGGACGCGGCTCAGCATCCGGCCGGTAGGCCAGTTGGCATTCGAGACTACCTACAGCATCGTCATTTCCTCCGGACTCGTCAGCCTGGCGGGCAACCCCGTGCTTCAGAACCCTCGAGCGAAGGCCCCCGGGGTCGAATTCAAGTTTAGAACTCGAAATCTGCCGCCTGACACGCAGCCGCCCAGACTATCGCGAACCATTCCGAGCAACAATGCGCGCAACGTGCCGTTGGATAAGCCTATCGTGTTGCGCTTCAACGAACAGATGGCCCCGGGAACCGTGAGCGACAGGCATGTCCAGCTCGAAGACGCGTTCGGTAACCACGTTGACATCGATGTGCTTCTAAGCTCCGACTTCACCAGCGCCCAGATCCAACCGCGGGAGCCGCTGCAAGCCAACACGCGATATACGCTCGCGCTGAGCGACGGAATCGGTGACGCATCGGGAAACAGACTCGCACCGACGACACTGACGTTCTTCACAGCCGGTAGCGGTTCAGCCAACGTCGAGCCTTCCCGGCCGGCAGCTCTCAGCGTACGCGTCACCCCGCAGCGTGCGATGCCTCTGGTTCACTTCGAGCTCGATGGCAAAGACATGGGCAACGTGCCGAAGCTGAATATCGAGATAGCGGCCAATCGGACTCACACCGTAAAACTATTCGCCCAGCCCCCGTTCTCGAATTACACACTGCTCCTTCACGAAGAAACGTTCACGGCGCGCTCCGGCCAGAACATCGACGTGAGCCCGCGCGTGCGCCCGTTCGGCGCCCTCACCGTGTCGGCGCAGCCGGCAGCCGATGTCTTCATCGATGGCAACTTCGTGGGCTCTACGCCACTCGCAGGTTACCCGCTTTTCTCTGGAGAGCATCACCTGGAGTTGCATCCGACGGCGGATGCTGATAGGTACTCCATTTACAGGATCGACTTCACTCTTGGGCCCTTCGAGCGCAAGAGTCTGGGTTCGGTCAAGCTGCCCCGTCGCTAGCCCCACGGAGCCGATGGATTACGAGCTGGTCGTCAAAGAAGGTAAGCAGCCGGGCCGCACTTTCTTGATCGCCCACGGAGCGCGCCGCACGATCGGGCGCGCCCCGGATTGCGACATTCGCCTGCCCGATCAGGGCGTGTCGCGACGGCACTGTACTCTGGAAAACGACGGCGATCGGCTGCAGGTCACCGATCTCGAGTCCGCTAACGGGACGTACATCAATGGCGAGTTGATGGAAACGGGGACGCTGGGAGCGGGCGACCAGTTAGCCGTCGGACCCACCATCCTCGAATGCCGGCCCAAGATACCCGATCCGGCGACGGCCAAGGCGCCTGGCGCGGCCACGCTGGCCTTCAAGGAGGGCCAGACAACCCTGCTCCGCAAGATCGTCGACACCCAGGCCGCCGGAATGACGCCCACTGGACCGCCCGTCTCGACGTTCGACGAGCTCGTTCGCTTGCAGCGCAACCTGGCGACGGCCTACCAAGTTTCGCAAATCCTCAGCAACGCACGCAGTCTTGATGAACTGTTCAACGGCGTCATCGAGGCGATCTTCACAGCGATCAACGCCGACCGCGCCGCCCTGCTGCTCCGTGAGGATGGCGAAGACGGTGAGCTCACAATCGTCGCCGCCCGCTCCAGGAAGGCGGGCAAGAAACCGGACGAGATCAACGTGAGCCGGACCGTCGTCCAGGACGTCTTGGATAACCGAGCCTCGAGCTTGAGCCGTGATGCGGGGGCAGATATCCGCTACAAGGAAGGCGAGAGCATCATCGCTCAAAAGATACGCTCGGTGATGTGCGCCCCGGTAGCGACGGAAGAACGAACGCTGGGAGTGCTCTACGCGGACAGCCGCAGCCTGACCGGGGCGTTTACCGAAGCCGACCTCGAGATGCTCGCACTGATCGGCAACCAGGCCGGCATCGGAATACATCGCGCTCAGCTTATGGCCGAGCTCGAGCAGTTTTTCCTCGATACGATTCGCGCCATCGTTGCCACCATCGATGCCAAGGACGGTTACACTCACCGACACTCGGAGCGAGTCGCCGCGTTCGCCGTCAACATCGGCGAGGAATTGGGCCTCGGCGATGAGGAGCTCGAGGTAGTCAAGCTGTCGGGCATGCTTCACGACGTGGGAAAGATCGGCGTGCCGGAAATCATACTGAACAAGCCAGGCAAGTTGAGCGATGAAGAGTTTGCCGAGATCAAGAGGCACCCGATGCATGGGGTCAACATCCTGAGGAACATCAAGAACCCGCGCATCGAGGCGATCCTACCCGGCGTCCGCCACCATCACGAAAAGTGGGATGGCACAGGGTATCCAGACGGGCTGGCGGAGGAGGATATCCCCTTCCTGGGGCGATTGCTCGCTGTGGCCGACGTGCTGGACGCGCTCAACTCCGATCGTTCTTACCGTAAGAGTCTCGGGTTCGAGAAGACGGTAGCGATCATCCACAAAGACGCCGGTTCCCACTTCGATCCAGAGATCGCGGAAGCCGCGGTTCGCCGTAACAAGCGAGGCGAGCTAGAGGTCCCCGCGGAGTGGCTGGAGCCTGAGGCCGAATCAGACGCCGAACCCGAAGTCGACCCTTCGCCCGCAGCCAAGGGATAGCGCCCACTCTTCTATCCCTGACTGACCCCATCCCGTCCCCCGCTTGACTACTCGCCTCTCACTTCCTAAATGCTTATAGCCCGACCGCTTCCCGCTGCCTGAGAGGAGTGAGAGATGGATGATCACGTATACAAGCGCATCGAGCTCGCCGGGACCTCGACGAAAGGGATCGAGGATGCCGTGGAACGAGCACTGATGAAGGCGAGCAAGACGGTTCGCAACATGCGCTGGTTCGAGGTCACCGAACTGAGGGGACACATCGACGGCGGTAAAGTCGAGCGCTGGCAGGTCGTGCTGAAGGCCGGTTTCACACTCGACTGAACGACTGAAATGGGCGATACAATCGGTCACCTGAGCCAGCGTGCGGGGGGGGGGAAGCGGAGCCCCGCAGTAGCGAAAGTTTTCCTGCTCTCTCTCTTAGCCCTCGCGGTCCCGGCCGCAGCGAGGGCCCAGGACGCCCACTACTGGACATACCAGTACGGGACACGGGCAAACCTACTGAGCGGCGCCGTAGTGGGCAGCGTGGTCGATCTAAGCGCTACTTATTACAATCCCGGGGCTCTCGCTCTCATAGAAGACCCGGACCTGATCGCCACATCCAAAGTCTTGGAGCTGAGCAAAGTCTCCATCGATCCCGCGCTCGGAATCGAGATTGACCTAAACGACCTGCGTTTTGATTTTGCGCCGGGCTTCGTCGCAGGCCTTCTCCCCTTCGGTTTCCTTGGCGATAATCTGCTCGCCTATTCGATATTCACCCGCCAGCTGTACAAATCGAAAATCAATGCGGCTCGCTCGAGTTCGTTCGAACAGCTCCCCGATAGTTTACCCGAAGGAGATTTCTTCGCGGATTTTCGGCTGAACCGCGATCTGAACGAGACATGGGTGGGTCTTTCCTTCTCGGCCCCGATCGGCCGCTTCGGCGTCGGCGTGACCCAGTATGTTGCATACCGTAGCCAGAAAAGTCTCGACAAGATCTTTGTGGAGGTCGTGGGCCCTGGCTCGGCCGTGCTGAGCCTGGCTCAAAACGAATTCAGCTTCAACAATTACAGGCTGCTGTGGAAGGTGGGGGTCACGTTCGAATGGCTGGGAGCCAGCCTGGGGGCTGCGATCACAACGCCCAGCGTCAGCGTCTTAGGTAGCGGGAAGGTGCTGGTGAATCGCACCGAGCTGGGACCCGACACCGTATTCGTCGCCAGTTTTCAGGATGGACTCGGCGCGACGTACAAATCCCCGCTTTCTCTCTCCTTCGGCGGCGCTTACAAGCGTGAATCAACGACGCTTCATCTCACCGCCGAGTACTTCGCGCAGCAGGATCGTTTCACGATCATGGAACCCGAGCCTTTCATCGGCCAATCCACCGGTGACACGATCAACATCATTCTAACCGATGCTCTCGATGACGTTTTGAACTTCGCGGTAGGGGTCGAGCAAAGATTCAAACCAACGTTGGCAGGTTACGCGAGCTTCAGAACCGATTTCTCAGCCAAGGTCCAGGGCAACGCCTCGGACGTGTCAACGGCACTCTGGAACCTCTACTTCATAACCGCGGGCACGGGGTTTCGGATCGGGACGGCGAACCTGACTCTCGGTCTCACCTACGGCTTCGGGGGCAGGAAGGATGTCGACCTTCGCGAGCAGAGCTTCCCAGGTGGCGGCGAGAGCGGCCTCGTTCCTGGTAGGGGAACCGCAAAGTATCGATCGCTCCGCTTCATCCTGGCGCTGGCGATCTAAGGCGCTTCTATTGCACTCGCTGCAACACGATCTCCGATTCAGCTAACGCGTCGTCAGTGAACGATGGATGGGCAGTACTCGTGGTGAAGAGGAGTTGCTCGCCGGCTGTTATACGCGCCCGTACCGCGTAGGTGTGGCGCTCGTCGATGGTATTCGGATCGTAAGCGAGCTCGAAAGCGATGGGCACCTGGCCAGGAACCGTGAAACTCTCCTCGGCGATCGCTGGAGCGGCGATATCCTGCAACGAAACGTCTACCAGTGAAACTGTCACCACTGCCTCGGACGGGAGGGCCATGCTCTCTCTATACGTGAGGACGCCGCTGAGACTCCCCATCAATCTCGTCCCGAACAACCGATACGCTCGCCTAACTTTCTGCGACGGACAGCACATGGGATCGTCCAAACCGTGCATCCGCATGTCGAGGATGATCCTTCCGCCATCGATGTCGAGGGATCGAACCTGCACTCTATCTCCGAGCGAGAGCGCCGCCACGTTCCGCGCCACGCCCCCATCATCAATGACGATGGCTAGATCGATGAATACACCGCTGCCTCCTGGATCGGTGGCGAGCAGCACGGCGGCATCCGCCCGTCCGTCACCGGTTAGATCGCCCCGGGCGACAGGCTCCAGCAGCGTCACGATCAGCTTCGAGGCTGAACCCTCGTACGTCTTCTCGAATCTCCCGTTGGTCAGTTGAACTCCGCCACTGCCAACGAACGTTGATCCGTAACGGGCGTTCGCAAGAGCCCGATCATCAACGACCCCCGCTCCTCGGCTCCCATCACCACACGCACTCCAGAGCAGTGTCGCTGTGAGCCAGAGCGTGATCATCCCGGTCTCAAGGCGCTTATGCCAGCCGATATTCGCTCTGGGAATCGCGATCAGTACCCTCCAAATCCCCTAAGAGGAGCCTGTTTCAAGCGACTGGAGATGGCGCCGCATACAGATAATTCAAGCTCTGGCTAACTTCACTTCAGCCGTTGCCTCCGCAACTACGGCGACAACTGATCGAGCGCAATACAACGCCCGAAAACTACGAAGCCGGCGCCCTTTTCGGCATCGCCTGCGATGGCACCAATCGCCACGCCCGCCAGCGCGCCTCTTGCCGTGCCCGTGGCCTGCGCAGCGGCGGAGCCGGCGGCGACCGCCAGCAAGAGTCCGCCCAGGATCAGGCCGCAGAGTCGGCGGGTGAAAACCGTCATGCGTACCTCCATGCTCCACAGGATCGCTTCTGCCATGCTACCCGGTGGCATCTGCGTTGACCTGTAGGATTGATCGGGTAAGCCTGTCATCAGCTAGTTTTTTTCGGACGGGCGAATATATAGCGAAGCTCGTAGTGAGGAAAGGCCGGGGGCGCCTTAGCGAGCTCGGCCGGCGAGCGGTCAGTCGGCGTTCTCTTTTCGGCGCGAGCTTAGGAATTTCTCAATCCCGGCCCGGTAGTCATCGGTCATGCGCGCCAGCACGTTGAGCTCAGCGCCGGCACGAATCGAGGCCTCGAAGGAGTGAAGCTCGGTTTGATATAAGAGACGTTTTGAAAGGGCCAGAGCAGTGGCGCTCTTTTCGGCAAGCTTGGCAGCGTATTGATCGACCCCATCATCAAATTCCTTCTTCGGGTAAACGTGCTGGACCAGACCATAGTTCGCCGCCTCTGCCGCATCGATCTTCCGTCCCGTCACGATGAGATCGAAGGCCCGTTTCTCTCCGACGGCACGACGCAGCATAGTCATCACCATGGCGGGGACGAATCCGATATTGACCTCGGGATAGCCAAAGCGCGCCTCTTCCGACGCCAGCACGACATCGCAGGCCGTCGCTAGTCCGCAGCCACCCGCCAGAGCGTTCCCATGCACCGCAGCAATCACCGGCAGGCCTACGCGGCGGACGATCAAGAACAGATCCCCAAGCGCATCCGCGTCTTCCATCTGCTCTGACACCCCGGCTTCGCCCAGCTCGAGCAGAGCCTGCAGATCCGCCCCAGCGCAGAAGTCCTTCCCTGCTCCCCGAAGCAAAACGACGCGGACCCGCTCGTCCGCATCCGACCATCCGATCGCGTCGCAGAGCTCGTCCACCAGCTCGCCGTTCAACGCGTTCCGCACCTCGGGCCGATCCAGCGTTACAGTCAGGACCCCGGAAGAGCGATCGAGCTCCACGACGAGAAACTCGTAATCGTAGTCCAGCATATGATCGTGATTCGAATTCATCTCCTTCGTCCCTCCCCGGCTTCTTCCAGCAGCGGGGCCAGTTCCTCCGGGACCTCGACCTCCATCCTGAGGAGAGCGGCTCCCAACGTCTTCCCCTGGGCGTCGGTGCGGAGCGACAGGGTGCCGCCACCCCCCAGCGAGTCGTGTAGAAGGAAGTTCAGAGCACGTAGATTGGGGAGCTCGAACCGCTCGACCCGGCCAGCGCAAAACTCCTTGAAGAACTCCTTCACGCGATCAGCAGTAACCTGTTCTTGTATAATAGGATAGAGCTCTGACTTCAGAGCGATTAGACCGATGTTCGCCGTGTCACCTTTGTCGCCGGAACGGGCGTGGGCGATGCGAGCGAGCGGGGTCAGCATGCTCAGCCGTCGCCTCTCACGTTGTAGACGCGGCCGCGTCGCCATTCGATCCCGGCGCCACCCACGGCCAACCAGAGGCCCATCACACCCAGAATCCCAACCCAACTTTCCTCCGGTCCGAGGATCGGGCTGACGCTGAGGGCGATGGCCGTGATGGCAAGGAAGCGAGTCCCCCGTATTGGGTCGAAGCGCTGCGGGGCCACGAGCGCCATGATCCAGGCTCCGAGAGCCGCGAGGGCGCCGGCGCCACCCATAGTCACGGCGACCAGCTCACCCCTTCCGAGAAACTCGATGACGAGGGCGATCACGAGAATCGATGCCCCTGCCGGCAACAGCAGGCTGGGCCGCTTCACACGATCTGGAGCAACTCCGCCGCTTTCATTCATGCTTGAACCACCTCCACTTCGAGTGTGGGCTCCACTTTGGACTTCGGAATCAGGGCGGGCCAGAAGGCGATCATCTCCTGGACGCGGGGCCGGCCACCGCCAAAGCCGGTAGCGGTCGGCGGGCCAGCCAGGATCAAGGAAGCGATCTCTCGCGTGAATCGATCGACGGCGGCGCGATCCGTCGAGTGCTTGACTCCGATGCGAAGCTCGACTTCAGGCACGTCCGCTGAAGGTTCTCCGGCTAGCCGGCCGTGAACGGCGCCGGCGCCAAAATATTCGGTGTATACCTCGTCAAACTTCAGGCCCAAGCGTTCGAGTCTGCCGCGGATCAAGCGATCGGCGGCTCTAGCTTTCTTGAAAGCATCTGGCCAGGAATAGACCATGGTTCCGATCGCCTTGTAGCCGGCGAGGAACGAGATAGAGACCTTCAGCTGATCGGTTGCCGGGCCACCCGTCACGCCGCTGACCCTGACTCGATTCTCCGCCTCCTGCTCCAGAGCGATGGTCCTGAAGTCGGCGACGCCGTCGGGCGTGATATACTGAGCGGGGTCACCCATCTCGTAGACGAGCTGTTCGGTAACGGTCGCGACGCTGACGCGTCCGCCCAAGTTCTCATGCTTGGTCACAACGAACTCGCCGTTCGGGAACGCTTCGATGATGGGGTACCCGATGTTGACGAAGTCAATGGACTCCCAATCTATCCCCGTATTGCCACCGCTAGCTTGGGCGCCACATTCGTTAATGTGTCCCGCCACTATCCCTGAAGCGATGCGATCCTGCTCGTCGGGTTCCCAGCCAAACTCGAAGATCATCGGCGCGTAGGTGAGCGCCGTATCGGTCGTTCGTCCGGCGATGATCACCTGGGCGCCCTGCTCTAGCGTTTCGACGATGGGAGCCGCCCCTATGTAGGCGTTCGCCGACTGAACCCGATCGCGAACCGCGGACAGCGGCTCGCCTGTCTCCATGTTGCACAGCTCGACTCCTTCGGCGAGAAGACCATCAAGCCGATCCAATAGATCATCGCCGGTGATCACGCCGATGCGGGCCACCCCGCGCAATCCTGCGCTCCGCGCCTCCTCCAAGACGGCGTCCCGGCATGCCAGCGGGTTCACACCGCCGGCGTTGGCGATCACCCGTATCCCCTTCTCGATGCAGGCCGGGAGTATTCGGCCCATGAGCGGAACGAAGTCTCGTGCATAGCCGGCCGCAGGGTCTCGCGCGCGCTGCTTCTGCATGATCGACATCGTCACTTCGGCCAGGTAGTCCATCACCAGGTAGTCGATAGGACCCGATTCCACTTGTCGCACGGGCGCTTCAAGCCAATCGCCCCAGAACCCCTGTCCGGAAGCGATACGGATCATCTTTTTCTTTGCGCTCATTCTGGCGGCCTGTTGAGGGAGGCCGGAAGGACGAACGGACCGATGTGTGGACCCGGGTTGTGGATGGACGCCCGCAGAGCGAGCGTCAGCGCTTCGCGAGTATCTTCGGGCGTGATCACGGCATCTACGAAGCCGCGCGCAGCGGCGTAGCGGGCATCGAGCTGTTGCTCGTAATCCGTCAGGGTTCTCTCGATTGTTTCCTTCAGTTCCGAGCCGGGCTGGCTGCCATCGTCCTCCCGAGCCTTATCCATCTCCGGCCCGTAGATCGCCCGCACGGCCGACTCACCTTCCATCACCCCCATACGTCCCGTGGGCCAGGAGAAGATGAAATCCGGATCGAATCCCTGGCCGGCCATGGCGTAATAGCCTGCACCGCTGGCGTGATTCACAGTCAGGACCAGTTTGGGTACCTTCGCCGTCGCCATCGCCTCCACCATATGAGCACCGGCGCGTATAATCCCCGACTGCTCGGCTTCCGTCCCCACCATGAAACCGGAGACATCCTGAACAAAAAGCAGGGGTCGGCTGTGTCGATCACACGTCTCGATGAAGTAAGAAAATTTCTCAGCGCTTTCAGTATAGATAATTCCCCCGAAACGCGGCGGTCCACCCAGCGGTGCCGGTACGATCCCCCGCTCGTTTGCCAGGATGCCGATGGGTATTCCGTTGATGCGGGCGTCGATGCAGATCACTTCCGCAGCGTGCTCCGGCTGAAACTCGCGGAACTCACCCTCATCAACGATGCACCGCAGCACTTCGCGCATGTCATACGCCGCGCGATGATCGCCGGGGATCAGCTCGTAGATATCTTCAGGTGGGCGCGCTGGTGATGTCGGGTCAGCGAACTGGAGACTGATACCCGCTTCCATCGGCAAATCTTCTATATACTGGCGTATCTCTCTGATGCAGCTCTCATCGTCAAGCGACTCGTAATGAGCGACACCAGAGACCTTGGTATGAGTATCGGCGCCGCCCAACGTTTCCGCATCTACGGTTTGACCGGTAGCTCCCTTCACGAGATTGGGACCACCCAAGCCCATGAAGCTCGTGCCCTTCACCATGAAGATGACATCAGAAAGAGCCGGCAGGTACGCACCACCGGCGATGCACTGTCCCATGACCGCTGAAATCTGCGGAACCTTGAGGTAATGGCGCATCAACGAGTTGTAGTAGAAGATTCGAGATGCACCATACTGGCCTGGAAAAACGCCCCCCTGGTACGGCAAGTTCACGCCGGCGGAATCGACGAGGTAGACGATCGGCACGCGGCAGCGCATGGCGACCTCTTGCGCCCGCAGTATCTTGGCGATCGTCTCCGGCCACCACGAACCCGCCTTCACGGTTGCATCGTTTGCGATCACCACGATCTCTCGACCCGCAGCTACACCGACTCCTGTCACGACACCAGCGCTTGGTGCGCTGCCATCGTAGCGGTCGTAAGCGATCAGGAGTCCGATCTCCTGGAAATAGGTGTCAGGATCGAACAGGAGCTCTATGCGTTCCCGCGCCGTGAGTTTCCCTGCCGCGTGCTGGCGCTCGATCCGCTTCGCGCCCCCTCCCTCTTGGAGCCTCGCTTCAAGGCTGCGCAGCTCGATAACCAGGTCGCGCATTCGATTGGATCCGGAAACTTCAGCCTTCATTCCACCTCATATGGGTCCCTTGCTCCAGATAGTGTCCAGCCGCCCGCAAGGCGATCGCCATGGCGCCTCGAGAATCGAGCTGCTCAATCGCCCGCCGCGACGTTCGCACCGAACCAGTCCTGAATGTATTCCACCGCTTCCGAGGTTGCCGTTCCGGGACCGAACAGCCGTCCCACCCCCATCTCCTGCAGGCGCTCGATGTCCTCCGGTGGGATGATACCGCCGCCGGTGACCAGCACGTCCTCCGCCCCTTCTTTCTCTAGCAGCTTCAGAACCCTCGGGAACAGAGTCATGTGGGCGCCGGATAGAATGGAAAGGGCGACGACGTCCACATCCTCCTGAATCGCTGCACGGACGATCTCTTCCGGCGTTTGGTGGAGGCCCGTATAGATCACCTCCATACCGGCGTCACGCAGGGCAGAAGCGACCACCTTGGCGCCGCGGTCGTGTCCGTCGAGGCCGGGTTTGCCGACCAACACCCGTATCTTACGTTCCACCATATAGTTATCTGGCAAGAGTTGAAACGTTACGTGCGGTAAGGAAGATATTTCGGCCTTGCTGACCGGGCAACCGCAGAGCGTCCTTCAGCACGACTCAGAGGCGAAGGCGCTTGAAGATCGGTTCGGGGATGGAGCGGATGACAAGCATGATGTAGCGCCAAAACCAGGGCACGTAGATGACTGATCTGTTCCGATCGAGGGCCTTGAGGATGGCGGCCCCGACGGCCTCGGGGTCAGCCGCCATGCCGGGAGCGACCTCACCAAAAGTCATCCGCGTATCGATGAAGCCTGGTTTGACTGTGAGCACTCGGACCCCCGCCGGGTGCAGCCGGTTACGCAACCCTTGTAAGAAGAGAGCGAAGGCGCCCTTCGCCGAACCGTAGACGTAATTGCTCTGCCGTCCACGGTCGCCTGCGACCGAGCTGATCCCAACGATGAAGCCAC
>SDBV01011612.1_pt1 | contig 11393 bp, 8 predicted proteins | sample 2277081 | NCBI WGS metagenome assembly SDBV01 (sample SAMN10402039, study PRJNA504765) | marine sediment metagenome | isolation source: marine sediment core GS10_PC15, 223 cmbsf | place: Arctic Ocean: Southern Knipovich Ridge | collected 2010
GTCCCACTTGTCACCTTTGAAGGCTTCCCACCAGTCAACAAATCTACTTTCCATCCTTCATTTTATCCAAGCTCCTCGAAAAACCATTGCATTCAGTAACATTTCATTCTGTGATTTTCTGTTTATTCTCATTTCTTTTTTTTGTTGAAAGGTGGTAGTAGGCGTTTGAACATTGGACGGAGCAAGTCTTCGCTCTTTTTTGCCGATTATTCGGAATCCTTCTGAAGCAGTTTTGACATCGCCTTTGTTCTTTACTCACTTTCCACCTCGTGCAAGTCGACTCTTAGTTCCCATGGTTCATATTCTGTATCTAAGGCTGGATTTACTTCATTATTTTCAATCATCGTTCTGACCGTATCTTCCGCTTGGCAATCATCTTCAGCCTCGACGGTATAACAGGCTTCCAATTTCACATAAACATCATACTTCTTCATTTCTTACTTTTTCCTCCTTACATCTTTTAGGCTCTCTGAATTCGTGTAGACATTTACCTTTTGAGTCCAAGGAACCTTGGGCTTTACTGTAAAGGAAAGTCTCCCCCGTGAGGACGAATCCGAACTTTGCCAGACTAAGCGGGTTTCGCAGAAACAGAAAACTTAAATGGTTAACTATAAGTGCCTTTTATGTTTTTTAGTGAAGGAGGCGACATAGGTTTTAATGGAGGATTTTCATTTAAATATCATAATCCCTTCTCAAAGTCGAATATCAAAGAATGTCCTTTTGACAAGAAAAACATCTATAATTGACATTAGGTCGGTTTAGGTTAATATAGCATTGACGCCTTAAAAGTTAATTGAGTTCCAAAGCCTGTTTTGATATGGTATAGCAATATAACATTAATATTGGAGGTTAGTAACGTGAGTATTGATCCCGACAAGCAGAAGAAAATGCCTATTGGTAGTATAAAGTTTCTTGAAGAACCTAAACTTGCAATAGAAACAAAACCTGCTGGATGTTTGATTACTATCGATGGTAAATCTTTTGAGAAGTCCCCTGTATCAGCAGAGTTAAAGGCAGGCCAATACAGTATCAAAGCTGAATGCGAAGGTTTCAAGACTTGGGAGAAAAGAATATTTTTTGATGGTAAAGGTGACGCTGATCTGGAAATAAAACTGTCGAAAATTCCAAAGCCTACGATGAAGCTGCATGAAGCTGCAAAAACAGGCAATCTCGAACAGGTAAAAAGAAACTTTTCAAATGGTGCACGTCTAAATGCAAAAAATCACTGGGACGAGACCCCTCTGCACTTAGCTAGCAGGTATGGTCACATAGAGACAGCGAGGTTTCTAATAGATAACGATGCGGATGTAAATGCAGAAAACAGGTCTTATAGTACCCCTCTGCTCTATGCTGTAAATAAGGGTCAAACGGAAATAACTAAGCTGCTTTTAGATTATGGTGCACGTCTAAATGCAACAAATCATTGTGGCGAGACCTCTCTGCACTTAGCTGCCGATGAGGGCCAAACGGAAATGGCAAAACTGCTGTTAGATAATGGTGCGGATGTAAATGCAAAAAATGGTTGGGACAAGACCCCTCTGAACATAGCTGATGAGAATGGCGATACAGACACAGCTTATCTTCTTCGCCGTCATGGTGGTAGATGAAAGCTGTTAAGCTCTACCGCAAGGCCGCAGAACAGGGTCATGCAAACGCTCAATTTTGCCTTGGCTGCTGTTATTTTGAAGGTAAAGGAGTAGAAGAGGATAAGACTGAGGCGGTAAAGTGGTATCGCAAAGCTGCTGAACAGGGTTATGCACGCGCTACATAATCTTGGCTGGTGTTACGACAAGGGCTTTGGAGTAGTAGAAGATAAAGCTGAGGCCGTTAAGTGGTATAACAAAGTCGCTGAGTTGGCTGGCAAAGCTGGAAAAAACTGTTTTTAAAGGATTTAAGGAAATGCGGCAACTACTTAATATATTAGAATATTACAGTCTAAGACAATTTGAATGTTTTAGGGGTATAATATCAACTTAAATACTTATTGGTAAACAATTGCGATGAGACGGGGATGTTTTTGATGTGAATAAAATTGAAATGACAATAAAAATATCCCTATTACACCTTTATTTGGGCAACGAATCTTGGCAATTAATTTAGCTTACTCTTGAATTCTTTTTGTATGGATTACATTTTAATTCCTTATTTTAATTCTCGAATCGACTATTGAATAACCCCATTCTGATAATCCCTGATAAAACCCTTGTATGTCGTAAAAGCTTGCTCTCTCATCTAAAGCATCCGTCTCTATATACAACTTATTCCCTTTTTCCGCTCTTAAGGATGTTGATATGTCTTTCGAGTTTGTTCTATATGCGGATTTAAAAGTTACTCGACCAAATGAATAGTCTTGAAGAATTCCCTCGATTTCATGTTTATCATTATCTGTCATTCTGCCTTTGCTACCATCAAGCCGAGCCATTTCGCCATTCTTAGCTTTGCCGATTATTGCCTTTAGCTTTACGCTATTAATTGGATTAGGATAATCGTTTTCCTGTAAATACTCCAAATCTTTCAAACTGGCGTATATGAAATTCTCTTGCTTAGATAACATCCTTGCCTCTTGATAGTCTTCAGGACACTGATTGCTTATCTCTTCAAGATCGAGTTCCAATCCCCTTCTCTCTTGCTCAAAGTTTATCCTTTCCATAAAAAGATAATGACATGAGGCTTTATAAATGTTTCTATTTGTTGCTACTGAACAGTTGGTACAAATCAGGGCAAAGCAATTCAAGCCGTAGAACACAACCCTCATCTCACATTTATTTCAATTGTCGCTTCTGGCAAAATCTGCTGAAAATACATATTTGAAGCACTAGCGGTTTCGCTGATACGCAAGGCTTTCAGTCTATTGTTCCGATTAATACAGTCAACTATAATATTCCTTGTAAGTAGCCGTATTCTCTGGTTATTATTATCCGATGAATTTGACACCCTTATAAGCTCGTTTTTCATTTCTGACATGAGTTTCTTGACTATCAGATTTCGACCCTTCCATTTTTGATCGATATCTAAAACAATGTTTCCTGTAATAATGGGCCTGCTCAAAGTTGAAAATCCCTGAGCGGCTTGATTTTGTGTTGGGTTAGAGACAAATTCAAGCTCACAGCCTGCCCTTAACCGGTCAAGGAAATTAGAGACCGAATTAACGAATCCAATATCTTTGGACAGGAATCCTACTTCAACAGAATTATCAAGACCATGCTGAGAATCTATGTTGGCTGTCATTATCATAGCTTCATTATTATCGATGAGTGCGGCTTTTGCATGATTGCAGTAATCCCCGAATATCGTCACTTGCTCGCCCAGTTTTTTCTTGAGGTAATAGCAACTTTCAAGGTGATCCTGTCTGTACATTCCCCGAAGCAAAACCTCTATTTTAACTCCACGTTTTGCGGCCTCAATTAACTTATCTGAAAGAATATGTCCATCAATCCCTTTTAACACCCAGGAACAAATGCAGATGTTCTCTTCAGCAGAGTCAAACATTTTCAGCAGCGACTTTAAAATGCGGTGGTCATCCGGCGCAGTCCAGATAATATATCCCAACTCCGAAGGCTTATCAGGCTCAATGGAATTAATAGGTAATACATCATTGCTAATTTCGTTAATTTCAAAAACCCTGGAATCAGGTGGAATATAGTAGTTGTATGCAGATCGCCATATATAGCGGAAGAAATTCGAAATACGGCCAACCTCTGACGGAATTTCGATAAGAACTCCGTTTTCAGGATTTGCTCTTCGCATTCGTCCGCTTCTTTGCGGAATATCAGTAAAGCATGTTGGAACTGAATTAGCACTTGTGATAATCGCATATTTATCATCAGTTACTACGAACTTGGCATGGCAATCTTTCCTGGCTTTGACTGAAATACCATTGCGAACAAGCTCTTGAATACACTTGATGTGCTCCCTGAAATTCCACTCGTCTCCATTGCCCTGATCTTCCTGTGAGGCAATCACATCAAAGTCCTGATTCTTAAGGGTCGTAAGTACATACAGATGCCCCTTTAGCCTCTTTGAAGTCTCTATTAGGGTTTCAACTATTTGTTCATCCTGTATCAGAAAGCTGGTAAAGAACACATAATCCCTAGATTTCTTAAGCAAGTCAATAATACTTTCTTTGATTGTGGACCTGCCCGGGAATGTCGAAAGGTGCCTGAACGACTCTCCATTGCCATCTATATATTCATGCCGTATTGGCTTTGCCGCTTTTTGTTTCAGAAACAATCCGCCGTCAATTCTTGAATTGCCGTAATTTATTCTATACATTGGCATCAGCCATATCCTCCAGTTCTGCCAGGCTATATGCTAACCTGTACTTGCCAAGGTCCCATGCAAGCGAAGCTAAATTACGGATCGGCACTTCTGGTAAATGCTCTTTGTCTAAAAGCCAGCCTTTGTATGCAGACATATCTTTTAGGTGATCTCCAGAAAGATGCGACTCGCTTATTTCACACAAAAGATTAACCGCCTGCTGATTATTGCTTTCGATCATCAGCTTACTCATCCTGGTCATTATTGTTGAAGTCATATCACAAAAAACATTCCCCTGAGCATGCTGCCAGTAGAATTTAGCCCAGTTAATGTCCGTGTCATTGTTTGCTTTAAACACAGTATTGTTTCTGAAACTTTTAACCGAAATATCACCAACTTCACCTAACAAATATCTTTCGCCAAGCAACTTAAAAGCGGCATTAAGTTGTTTTTCTTCCGGGGTATCCGTGACATATGGAAAAGTCTCTAAAATCACATCTTCACCCGTCAAGGAAAATAAACAATCCTTATCTAACAAGTGCCCTCTTCGTGAGATAGGATAAGCTAAAAGCTCTAATGGTTTGTCTTTTTTAAACTTAACAAGCATAGCACAGTTAACCGACTGAGCTTTATCAACAATTATTGCCTCTTGCTTGGCCAGACCCTCATGCTCAGATTTTTTGCTGCATGGCATTATAAATTCGTGCACATTCAGAGGAAATTGACGTTGCTTTTTCCAATCATCTGTCCGATCAATGCAAGCCTGAAGAGCTTTAATATCAAAGGTCCAATCAGAAGTTGTGTCGTTCGGTTCAAGGTCGACAAGAAAATCACTGCCGCGATTATTAACCCTTACAAACTCGTTGCCTTGGTCTATAAAATGAAATATCCGGCGTTTTCTTTGAAGTTTTATCAGCACACCTGACTTCAGCGATTCCTTGCCCAGGTCTGTTATCTCAAGAACCCTGTTATCAGTTATTGACAATAGTTTATCTTTTTCCATCTTTGCTGCTATCTGCAGGATTATCTGTCTTCCAATGTGAAGCAGGCCGTTGACTCCTTCGACATCGGGAGTCCCAAGAATATTTACTGCTTTTAGAATAAAATATTCAAATTCATCTATAATCTCACGCTGACTTACGGCAACGCATGCTTCGACAGCATGCAAATGAAATGTTGTAAGAAAGATCACAAAATCGCATTCGGACTGCGAAAGCTTTGCCCATATCCTTTGCTTAGCTTCATAGGTAACCTCAAGAGGCCTCATCTTCTGTCCTCCATACATGGAAAGCTTTTTTAATCTCGCCGCGACCCTCTATATATTGCACAAGTTTTTCAAAAAATGTACGCTCCGCATGAATCGATTTCGTATCATCACCCTTAATACTTTTGTCAGCTGCCTGGGATCTGCTAGTGAAAGTCTTTGTGTCACCAAGTAAGATTAGTTTCTTTCTGGCCCGGCTCATGGCGACATTCAGGCGGTTTGCATCATCGACAAACCCGATATTACGATGTGGATTGCTGCGTGTAAAACTCAGGATCACAATCGAACACTCCTTGCCCTGGAAGGAATCAACTGTATTGACAACAACATTGATAAGTCCTTTACAGAGAAACTGACCGTTATTGGATTGCTCCTGAACTTCGAGATCGTCATTTTCTCTTATCAATTTCTTTATAAGCTCAACCTGACCTGCGTAAAAGGCAATAATTCCGATTGTTACAGCAGAATCGTTGTTGTCATTTAACTCTTGCTGCTCAGCAAAAACAGCTTCATCTAAAAGCAGGCTTTTCAGGACTTCAATTGCTTTGATCGCTTCAGTTAAATTAGCATAACCTGTTTTGCATGAAAGTTTCAGATCATTTTGCTGCAACCTTAGATTAGTTTCAAGCCGCCTTACCCCTTTAGGAGGCGAAACCTCTATGAACGTTATGGCATAATTGAAGTTTGGCAGATTAAGTGTTTTTTCTTCAGTGAATTCAGGTTCTTTGGGAGAGTTATATTGACCAGGATAGAACATGTCAGCGATAAAATCGGCAAGATCGGGATGCATACGTCTCTGGATATCAAGCGTGACAAGCCTGGCCTTGAGTTTTTCTGAACTGGCTTTAGCTGACGACAACTGATTCCATAGACTCTCAAAATAACTGATCTGCAAAACACCTGGGTCAAGCGGCGGCAAGTCCTTGCGACTGCGTAACTCGTTTACACCTGTAAAAACATCGCTAAGTTTACGGTCATAATAAGGCGGCAGTTGTTTATGATCTCCTACAATCACCCACTTTTTAGCCCTGCTGGCTGCCACCAGAAATTCCGGCTCTGTGACCTTGCCAGCCTCATCGATTATTAATAGATCAAACTGTTTCTGCTCCAAAGGTTTTCCATCGCCAAAATACTCGTCGCTGGCAATCCCAACTGTTGTGGCACAGATAAGATTGGTGTATTTGGACATACGTTTTGACAATTCATTACAATTACGAATAAGGCAATCAAGCCAGTTATTGCTGAAATCTGTCATGCGTTTATTCTCAACGATTTCCATTGAAATCTTTTCCAAAGCCTTTAGAATACCAGATTGCAGCTCCGGTGCCTTACCTCCAATCAAGTTAGCCACCTGCTCTCTTATGCGTTCAATCTCATCGTCATTTGCACCGGCTTCTTCTTTTAGTTTATCTATCTGGGAATTGATCTGATTTTGCTTCTGAGCTACAATCTGGCTAATTTTATTTTGCAATGCATCAGATTCCCTTTGACATTCGGCATGTCTTTTTTCATTAAGATCAAGTTCTTTGCTGCAAAGAGCCTCGTCCTCATACGCTTCGTTGAAGCCAGCTTTAAGTCCCTGGATAATCTCTTTTTTTGTAAACTCCAGTGCTTTTTTGGATGCATCATCATAATTTTGTTGCGCACATTCTGTCTTTTCCGTAAATATCTTAATTTCAGAGTCCACCATTTGGAGTTGATTATTCAAATCCTGCAGCTTTTCATTAAGAAGACCATAGCGAAATCGATACTTGTTGTGTTGTTTGACCAGTTCGGTTTCTTCAGTCTCTTTCAAAGCTAGTTTTTTAGCAAGTTTGCTATCTTCAAATTTCCTTTGAGCCTCTTCGATTTCCAATTTTAAAGCCGACAGCTTTGAATCATATTTTTGCAGTTGGCTGCTATACTGTAATCGGCGAGCATCAAAGTCGATCAGCTTCGATTGCCACCATACCGAACTCAACACTTTATACAAAAATGTTTTCTGTTTCTTCTCTGCAAGCTTTTGTTGCTTTACGGCTATTTTTTCAAGCTACCCAACCAGCCTCTCATAGTTGCTCCTATTAGACTTCAATCTATCATGTGCCTTTTTAATTACGTTTTTCTTATTTTCGATAATTCTATCATGCTTCGCTGATGCAGCGGCTACGGCTGCTTCAATAGCTTTATTGACCTCTTGCGGCACTTGACCATTATCTAATAGAACAAGTATATCATTGGTGTTTTGAATCTTTGTTTTGGTAAGTTCAATCTTTTTCTTTATCGAATTCTTGTGTTGTTCAGAGCTTTTCAGTTTAGCTTTAAAACCTTTAAGTACTTTTCCTTGAGTCTCATCTACTTTAAGTTGAGCAGTTCTGAACCTGACTTTGTCTTTACCTGTATACGACCCGGATACAAATTGACTCAGCTTTTCTCTAAGAGATACCAGGGTCTTTTGAGAATCTTCAAATTGTTTTTTGGAACGTTTCAGCGGCCTGACCTGCTCCTTTAATCTCATACTGGCATCTTTAAGTTCCTCTCCAAAATCCGTTTGAACAGTTTTTCCGACTGAACTGAGCTGCTTTTTCAGGCTTTGTTCCTGTGATTTTAGTCTTATAACGTTGCTGTGTAGTGATTCAAGCTTTTTCAGGGACACCGCAGCTTTATCAAGATTGTTTCTCTCTCTCTTGAGCTTTGCGACATCCTGTTTCACCTTATCCTGAGAGCGATTTACCAGAGAGTCTTTGCGATTTTGAAAAGTAAACTGCTGGATATGCTCAGGCAAATCCGCAAGTTTATCCTTATTTGCACACCTTATTGGGCTGATGCTGTCATTATGGCCAATCCTCTCAAGAACGTTATCTACAGCGACATGGGTTGGTGCTGCAAGCAGTGTTTTCCATCTCTTTCTGGATGCCTGTTGAACAATCTCAGAGATCACGCGGGTCTTGCCGGTTCCGGGAGGTCCCTGAATAAGGCAAATATCCGGAGTATTAAGAGCCTTGCTGACAGCTTCAACCTGGCGTGCTGTCAGCATCTTATCAAATATTTCCGGGATATTATCTTTCCAGTTAAAATCATCGAATCTGGTAGAATCTATTCTGCCTAGCAGACTGGTCAATTTTAGAAGATGAACCCTGCTTTTCGGATTAGCCAGAAAATGTATCGCTCCTATCTGTTTACCGATCTGTGATTCCAGCCCAACATCAACCAAGTAACCTTCAGGTGGAATGCTTCTGTCGCTGGAAATCTTAAAGATATGATGTTTATTTTTGCATCCTTCCAGTTCTAATACGGCAATCCTTTTCAGCCTGCGTTTTAGAAGTTCCGCCATCCTGTGAAATCGACTTTCATGCTGGCCTCCCTGCTGCTTTTCATCGGCATAAACATATGCCCAACTTATCCTTGCCACTTCCTCATCAGGCCCATGAACCCTTAATTTGCAACTGCGATACTCTGCCGTCTGGTCTTCATCGCAAAAATGACCGGAGACAGCTGTATACGGAAACTGCATCGCAAGTTGGCTAAGATTTACCACCTTTTCGAGTTTCCCCAGATGCTTACGTCTGATATAACCTGTTTTGGACAGACTGTTTTTATTGGATACCTGCCAGGCAATATTCTCAAAAGCATCAACACTAAAACTTTCAATATCTGCCCTGTAAGATTGATATAAATTCCATACCGTTTTAATGTGCGGCGTAAAAGTCCTGGGACTGATCTTCTCTGATTGCTGTACTGATTTGCTGAGATCGATAAAACCATTATCGACAGACTCTTCAAACTCAGATAAATCATCTGACGTATATTCCTTATCTTCTGGCTTTTTGTCATAAAACGGTGAATTCTTAACATGGGTTGCCAAAAGAAATACGTTATCGTCACCGTTTTTCTTAAGCCTGCATGCAAAACTGAATCTCCTGGTGACGATATGTACCGTCATCCCCTTGCCATCGTCATTGTCGTGGTCATAATTCCAGTTACCTGAGGGGATTTTTAGTTGCACACCGGCCTCAAGCTCAGATTTTAGGTTATCTAGAGATGCCTCCAAAAACATTGAATCGTCATGCAATAATTTATCCGAGATGTTTATCGTATTATCAGGTTCAATCAATTGCCTGCGAACAGTCCTGGTAAGTACCATACACATCGGCAAATTAAAGGATGGTGCCTTATTTGCATAAACGACATTGTCGGATAACGAATTGCTCAGGAAATACTCACGCTGCTGATTGGTCATCAAAGACAACAGGCTATCAAGTAATGAACCTTCTGTTGAGTATTCGTTATCTGATTCAAAGGAATCATATTTTTTCGCAATGTCGTCTGCCACAGTTCCTCCGCACTCCTGACTTATACACTATTTATCACTGACACTGTATTTATCCATCCAGTTATCAAATGTCTGATGACTGGAAAGGCCTATAAGTCGGGCAGCTACTGACTTTCTTTTGCCCGATTCCTGCCATGCCCTGGTAACATAGTGTTTTGCGACTTTATATAAAAGTTCATTGACATTGAAATTATCCCCAAGGGGTTGATTCAGCAAATCAGATTCTGCCTCAGACCTGATCGGCACAATAGCATCAATTGCGTCCTGCTTTGATATTGTGGTATCCGGAGACCAGAGAGCTATCCTTTTCAAAGTATTCTCAAGTTCCCTGACATTTCCCGGCCAATGATAATTGCGAAGTGCAATTCTCGCATTTTTCGATATTTTCTTGGGGCCGTTATAACCATGCTGACCGGCAAACTCGCTGTTTATCCTGGTCATATAATGATCTATAAGGAGATTGATATCAGTGCCTCTTTCTCGAAGCGGAGGTATATGGATTATCGCTACTGCAAGTCTGTAGAATAAGTCTTCCCTGAAATTATTCTTTGCTATCTCAGCTACAAGATCCTTATGGGTTGCCGCAATTACTCTTATATTGATGTCATATGTTTTCTCATCTCCAACCGGCTGGACTTTATTTTCCTGAAGAGTCCTGAGCAGTTTAACCTGGAGACCCATATCCATTTCACCAATTTCATCAAGAAAAACCGTCCCTCCCCCTGATTTCCGGAAAAGTCCGGGCCTGTCTTTTACCGCACCTGTAAAACTGCCTTTAACATGGCCAAACAACTCAGACTCCATCAATGTCGGAACAATTGCCCCGCAATTTAGAGGAGAAAACGTTTTTTTGCTTCTAAGGCTCTCATAATGTATAGCCCTAGCAAATAATTCCTTACCGGTACCAGACTCACCTAAAATCAAAACAGGCACATTCCTTACAGCTGCAAGCCTAGCCATCGTGATAGACCTGTCCATCTTGTCGCACTTGTAAATTATCCTGGAAAATTCAGGAGCTTCCGGCGGCAAGGCAAGCAATGATTTTTTGAGTTTTTCATCGCGATCCCAGGCAATATCTTCAAGTATTTCTGCAGAAATATCAAACGGCACCGATGTTGTTCGCACATGGTAATTTCCCTTTTCATCCTGCATTGAAGACTCAATCAACTCAACTTGCGGATAAATTGTTTTGCATAGAATTATCCACACCGCTGCCATGGCAGATGTGCCGGGGCTTAGATCGAATACAATATTTTCAGCCTGGCATTTTCTAAGAACCTCAGCTACCAGATCTTTTGCAAACATATATATCGCTTCGAAATTCATCGGGTCTTTCAGGTCTACACTTTTTAAGGTGATTTTGGCTGACGTTGTTCTCTCCAACCATTCCTTATAGCTATTGCCGACCGACTTGGGGAAATCCGAAAGGACATAGACTTTTTTACAGCCGCGATCAACTATCGCACCTGCTATAGGTCCAAGACCCGCTGCTTTTTCCTGCTGGCACGACCTGATATCCGTATTGCCAAGCCATGTTAAAAGAATCTTTGCCATAAGTTCTTC
>SDBV01011613.1_pt1 | contig 11392 bp, 12 predicted proteins | sample 2277081 | NCBI WGS metagenome assembly SDBV01 (sample SAMN10402039, study PRJNA504765) | marine sediment metagenome | isolation source: marine sediment core GS10_PC15, 223 cmbsf | place: Arctic Ocean: Southern Knipovich Ridge | collected 2010
ATCTGACGGTGTGGGATATTGTATCGATCGTGCTATTGGTAAAACTACACAACGAATCTCTAAATCATATTTCTTAGCAAACTCATAATCACGCTTGTCATGAGCAGGAACAACCATTACAGCCCCTCCTCCATAAGTTGCAACTACATAATCACCAACCCAAATAGGTACTTTTTCATTATTAATTGGATTAATACAATATGAACCAGTGAAAACTCCAGTTTTTTCTTTTTCTAATTTAGTTCTTTCAAACTCTGTTTTATCTTTTGAATCTTTAATGTATTTTTCAACTGAGCTTTTCTGTTCATCAGTTATCAATTTTTCAACTAATTTATGCTCAGGAGCCAAAACAACAGCTGTTGTTCCGAAAATAGTATCAGCTCTAGTGGTAAAAACAGAAATGACATCATTAGAATTTTCAATTTTAAAATCAATATCAACTCCATAACTTCTGCCAATCCATTCAAGCTGTTGAGCTTTGATTTTTTCCAAGAAATTAACTTTTTCTAAATCTTCGATTAATCTATCAGCATATTTTGTAATTTTAAGCATCCATTGCTTTATTTTTTTTTGTGAAACTTTTGCTTTGCACCTTTCACACTTCCCATCAACAACTTCTTCATTTGCCAAACCAATCTTACATGACGAACACCAATTAATAGGCATTTCATCTTGATAGGCAAGATTATTTTCAAAAAGCTTTAAGAATATCCATTGAGTCCATTTATAATATTTTGGATCAGTTGTATTTACTTCTCTTGACCAATCTAACGAAAGGCCCAGGCTCTTCATTTGTCTTTTAAAATTAGCTACATTCTTTTTAGTAGCTTCTTGAGGGTGAATGCCAGTTTTAATAGCATAATTTTCAGTTGGTAAACCAAAAGCATCCCAACCCATAGGAAGCATTACATTAAAACCTTGCATTCTGTATTTTCTAGAAACTGCATCCATAGCACAATATGGTCTACAATGACCAACATGAAGACCGTCTCCAGAAGGATAAGGAAACTCAAAAAGAATATATTTCTTAGGCTTTTTTGAAAAATCCTGGGCTTTATAAAAACTCTTTTTCTCCCAGTATTTTTGCCATTTAGGCTCTATTTCCTTATGAGAATAATTCATAATCTTATCTTAATCTTAGCAAAGCTAAGAATCAAGTTATATTCCAAACAATATTTTTGCGTTTTTAGTAGTAGTTTCTTTTACTTTTTCAAAACTTAACTCCTTTATTTTAGCAATTTCTCTTGCAATATACTCAACAAAAATAGGCTCATTGCGCTTTGCATTAACTCCTTTAGGCACTAAATAAGGACAATCAGTTTCAATTAAAATCTTCTCTAAAGGCGTAACTTTTATAACTTTTTCAAAATTAATGCCCTCAATATTTTTAAAAATTATTCCATTAAAGCCAATATAATATCCTAAATCAATGTGTTTTTTAATATCATCAACAGTACCAACAAAACTATGGGCAACTGCTTTTCTGGGTCTTAAATCAGAATAATCAGATAAAATATTAAACAAATCATGATTGGCCATACGACAATGAAAAATAACTGGCAAATCCAACTCTTTGGCAAGCTTTAACTGTTCCAATAATAGATCTTTTTGTTTTTGTTTAAATAGTTCTTTTTTTACTTTAGTTTTTGGCCTCCAGTAATAATCAAGGCCAATCTCACCAATTGCAACTACTTTTTTAGATTCAGCTAATTTCTTGTATTCTTCATAGTCAAATTCTTTTTCAATACTTTTTCTTTCACTGACATCAGCTTTTATCTTAACTAACCCTGTTTCTAAATTCATTGGATGAAGCCCAATAGCAGCATAAATACCTTTTTCATACCTTGAAGCTAATTCAACAACCTGTTTTGAGGTAATTAAATTAGTTCCAACATTAACAACCCAGACACTATTGTCCAGGCATTTTTTAATAATTTTATCTCTATCTTTATCAAATGCAGAAAAATTTAGATGAGCATGAGCATCAATTAACATAACTCTATCTTACCTCTTTTTTTTAATAAAAAAAATCCAGCTAGGCTGGAAATAGAATTAAGTTATTTAACGAGCAACAAAAGGATCTCTGCTGTCGTCAAATTCAATTGTCGGACATTCAAAAAGCCTTATGTTATTGCTTTTTGCAAACTCTTTCAAAACTTTCTCATCCTCAGCTCCTAAATTATCTATGAGAAAACTGTTCAGCCCAGTAGAAACGCTGGGTTGGATGAAAACTCTTTTGTTTTCAAGATCAAGCAATATCCAGTGCCTGATTCTTCCCTCAACAGGATACATCTTTTCAAACATTTTGAGAAAACTTTTTATATTCTTGCACACAATTCTTACCAAAACTTATCACCTCCTTGTTAATAAGCTGTCTCTTATAATATTGCTTCTCTCTTTAAAGTCAAGCTGCTTTTAGAAAACTAAAAAGAATTCAATTTAGGAAAAAGCGATTCGCCTTTTTTAATATTAAATATCCACTCACTCTCTTTTTCTTTTAATCCAAGTTGTTTTAATATTTTTTCAGAAGTTTCAGGAAGAAATGGTTTTAATAAATTGGCAATGTTGCCAATAGTATATAGTAAATACAATATATTAGTTTTTTGATTTTCACTTTTGTCCCAAAGCTTTTCTTTCTCAATGCATTCATCACAAAAACTAATTAGCTCCCAAATTGAAGCCAAAGCATCATTAAATTTATATTCCTCCAAAGCTCCCTTATATTTTTCTTGAGCTTTATTTACTTCCGACCGAAAATCGGTTTTTTTGATTTTATCAATAGAAACGCTTTCAGCTTTTAAATTTGCTTTTTCAGCCAAAGACAAAACTCTTGCCAATAAATTGCCAAGCCCTTTTGCCAAATCAGCATCATACCGTTCTTCAAATCTCTTATAAGTAAAATCACCATCCTTAAAGGGAGAAATTTCGCGTAAAAGAAAATATCGAATTGCTTCTGTGCTGTATTTTTTAACTAACTGATAAGGATCAATAACATTCCCTAAAGATTTGGACATTTTCTGACCATCAACATTAATGTATTCATGAACAAAAATACTTTCAGGTAAAGAAATACCGGCTGACAAAAGCATTCCAGGCCAATAAACTGCGTGGAATCTTAAAATTCCTTTTCCAATAACATGTAATTTATTGTTATTGTTCTGCCACCAATCATTAAATTTTTGTTCATCAGTTCCATAACCCAAAGCAGTAATATAGTTTGCTAATGCATCAAACCAAACCCAGATAATCTGATTAGAATCACCAGGTACTGGAATCCCCCAACCATGAGCGCGTTCTTTGGAACGGGAAATACAAATATCTTTTAACCCTGAATTAATAAAACTTAAAACTTCATTTTTTCTGGTTTGGGGAATAATTTTAATTTTATCTTTTTCAATTAATTCTTTTAATTGATTTTGATACTTGGAAAGTTTAAAAAAATAATTCTCTTCTTCAATTAATTCAAGTTCTTTCTTATGTTCTGGACATAAACCATCAACAAGCTCATTTTGTACATAAAACTCCTCACAACCAACACAATAAAGCCCTTTATACTTTTTCTTATAAATATCTTTTTTACATGCCAGCCACAATTTCTCAGCTCCTTTTATGTGGCGATCTTCAGTTGTTTTGATAAAATCATCAAAACTTAAATTAAGAGTTTTTTTAAGATCTTTAAAAATTTGTGCATTTTTATCTACAAACTCTTGGATTGGAACATCAGCTTTTTCAGCTGCTTGGACGTTTTTTAAGCTATTTTCATCAGTCCCAGTCAAAAACAAAACCTCCTCACCCAATGATCTGTGATATCTTGCCAAAACATCTGTTTGGACAATTTCCAAAGCATGACCAATGTGAGGATTTGCATTTACATAATAAATTGCTGTTGAAATAAAAAACTTGTTCATGTTATTTTCTAACTATTACTACAAATTCTCCCCTTATCTTATCTTTTTTTAATTCTTTTTCAACCTCATCAACTGTTCCTCTATAAACTATTTCAAACTTTTTTGTCAGTTCTCTGCAAACAACAATTTTGTTTTTTAAAGATTTTAATTCTTCTAATGTTTTTAAGATTCTATGAGGTGATTCAAAAAAAACAACTGGATATTCTGAATCTAAAATCTTTTTAAAATATTTCTTTCTTTTCTTCTTTACTGGAGGAAATCCTAAAAAAGTGAATTTATCAACTCCAAAACCAGAAATACTAAGTGCCGTAGTTATTGCTGAAGGGCCAGGGATCGGAATAATTGTTAAATCATCAAGCTTTTCAAGCGCCATTTCAATTAATTTATTGCCTGGATCAGAAATTCCTGGAGTCCCTGCATCTGAAACCAAGGCTAAATTCTTTCCTTGTCTTAATAAATCAATTATATAATTTATTTTTTTTAATTTACTGTGCTGGTGATAGCTTACAGTTTTTTTTGTTATTTCGTAATGATTTAAAAGTTTTTTTGTTCTTCTTGTGTCTTCACACAAAATTAAATCAACCTTTTTCAAGGTTTCAATTGCTCTAAAGCTAATATCAGATAAATTACCAATAGGAGTAGCAACAATAAATAAATCTGGCATGTTTAAGTGACCAAGCTGTTTTCTTTTCTTTTTTTCAAGTAATCTCTTAAAAATTCATAGACTATACTTGTTAAAGGAATTGCCAAAATTGCACCCAAGAACCCTGCTAATCTTCCACCAACCAAAACTGATATTAAAACCAAGACTGCAGGGAGTCCTACTAATTTCCTGGTTAAAATTGGGGTAATAATATTTCCCTCTATTAACTGAATTAAAATAAAAGCAACCAGCACAAAAAATGCTTTAGTCCAAGAATCCAAAGCAGCCAAAATTGTAATAATTGTGCCGGCAAAAATAGGTCCTAATACTGGGATTATATCCATAATTCCTGCAAATAAACTTAAAACTGAAGCATAATTTACATCTAGAACACTTAAGGCAAGATATGAAACCAAGCCAACAAAAATACTGCTCAACACCCTTGTTCCAAACCAGGCAGCAGTTTTATTCTGACCTCTTTGCCATAAATTCAGGAAATATTCTTCACTTTTTTTAGGAGCCAAAGCTTTAATTGCATTTTGCACCTCTTTTTCTTCCATTGAAAAGAATACTGCAATTGCAAATATGCTCACTGTTGAAAAGATTCCTCCGAAAATAGAAATTATTACTCCAAAAATACTGGAAGATGCTTTAATTAACCACTCTTGCAAAGCAAGTGTAAAGGTTTCAAAACTATCAAATGCTTCTAGTCCAAGGCTTCTTAAAGGCGGGGATAATTTGCCGAAATATTGAGGAAAAAGATAACCAAACTGCTGGATTTCATTAATAAAAATAGGTACAGTCCAGTATAAAACCAAACTCAACAGTGCAAAAACACTAACATACATAAAAATTGTTCCAATAACACGAGGGATTCTTTTTCTTTCTAAAAAATTAATTGCAGGATTAAATAGAATTGAAATAACTAATGCGAAAATAATTGAAACTAAAATATCTTTTATTGAATAAAGAGCGTAAAAAACCAATAAAGTCATACTGATCCTTAGAATTGTTGACCATGATATATCTAAAACTTTTTCTTCATCCATGTTTTAAAATTATATTTTTAATATTTTTTTAAATTTTTCCTTATCCTTAAAAGGCCCGATTAAAGCTAAATTTAATTTCTGACTCTGAAATATGTCTTTTGAAACTTTTAAAATGTCGCTAGCTGTTATTCTGTCAATCATTTTAAAGATTTCTTTTAAGCCCATGATTTTTCCCTCTAAAATTTCTTGGTTTGCAAAAAAAGAAGCTAAAGCATCAGAAGATTCTAATAAAAGCGCTGCTTTTCCTTTAATATATGATTTTACCTTTTTTAATTCTTGTGCACTCACTTTTTCTTTTGAGATTTTCTTGTATTCATCTAAAACTGCTGAAATCACTTTCTCAACTTTTCTATTATCTACTCCCACCTGGGTAAACAAACATCCAGTGTCAGGATCAGCATCAGAAATAGTAGTAATATAGTAAGCTGCACCCATTTTCTCCCTTACCCTGACAAACAAACGAGAACTCATCATTCCTCCTAAAATCACTGACAATAACTTTTGAGCATATTTATCTTTGTGAAATAGATTATATGCTCTTACTCCTAAACATAAATGGGTTTGATCAGTTTTTCTTGTCTGGATAATTAATTCGGGTCCTGATTGCCTTTCAACAACTTTTTGTTTTTTCTCTGAATCATTTTCTTTTATTTTAGAAAAGTATTTTTTAACCTTGTTCACGGCCAAATCACTTCCAACATTTCCAGCTACACACACTATTGTGTTTGCTGCCACATATTGACTGTTCATATAATTAACCAGTTTTTTTCTTGTCATATTAGCAATATTTTGTTTTGTGCCAATAATATCCCATCCAGCTGGCTGGTCACCATAGAGCAGTTTAGACCATAAAACATTAACATAAGTCATTGGATGATCCAGTCGCATATTAACTTCTTCAGCAATAACACCTTTTTCTTTTTGGATTTCTTTTTCAGCTAAAGTTGAATTTAAAAAAATATCAGAAACCCAATCCAGAGCTGTTTCAAATTCTGAAGCAATAGTTTTTGCATAATAACCAGTATATTCCTCTGAAGTAAAAGCATTATAAATCCCACCAATTTTATCCAAGGTTTCAGCAATAGCCAGTGCTGTTGGTCTTTTTTTTGTTCCTTTAAAATACATGTGTTCTAAAAAATGAGAGATACCGTTAATATCTTTTTTCTCATATTTAGATCCGGTTTTAACCAACACCAACACTGTTACAGCTTCTGTGTTTTTCTGAGAAATAGTGATAATCCTTAAACCATTTTTTAGAGTAGTTTTTTTAAACATATATATATTTGCATTCTATCAAAAAACCGCCTTAATAGCGATTTTCTACGAAATCCGCGGGCTGGACTATGTTAGCCTAACAACAATACTCCAACCACTCACATTCTTTACATATCTCTCTAATCTTTTCTAACTTATGGTCTACTAAACTTCTGACTTCCATTATTTTAATTTTTGTATTTGGTTTGATTCTCAGATGTTTCATAACTTTATTATCTTTTTCTTTTATTTCATTCTCAAAATTAGGACCTTTCTCAATGCATTTTCCGTTATCATTGTGCGGACAAGCACTGCAAATAATATCTGTGCTACTGATAATTCTAACTACGGGATTATCTTTTAAAACTTTCATTACCTCACAAAAATTCAGTACAAATTCTTTACTGTAGCCTTTCTTTTTAAAATATTTCATACAAAGCAAATGATGAGCTCTAATATTTATCATTATCATTGAGTTTTATATTTTAAATAAATTATATGCTCATCTTATCAAAAAACCGCCTTAACAACGATTTTTTACGAGCTCCTAAGGACGGACTTTATTAGAACCTATTTGGGGGAACTTGTCTCTTTTTGGTATTCAAAATAGGAATAAATAAGTGTGTAAACCGTAATTGAAATTACTGGAATGATTACAAAAAATATAGCATATCTTGGAAAAACGATTCCTAGGAAGGCGACTACTCCAGCAAACTTAAATAATTTACCTCCAATTTTGTGAGTCTTATTCCAAACAACCTCACTACTTAAAGTCCAAGGAGTTCTAATGCCAATAAACCAATTTCTTTTAGCATTCTCTACTAAAATTCCAACATAATAAAACAGTATTCCCAGGGCAGGCATCACAAACTGACCCATATTAAATCTTATACCAATATTCCAAAAAACGGTAAGGAGGTAAATATAAAATAGAAACATTATCATTAATACTATAAATCCATCAAAATATTTCCTAAATCTCTCTACATTCTCTTTCAAAGGATCTATCTTAGGAATTAAAATGAGAAGAGCTAATAATCCAATAGAGACAATCGGCATTAAAAATAGACCCCAAAATTTTGACATATAAGCATCAACATTGCCTTGGATATTCCAATGTGAAGCCACCTTCTCTGGCATTCGAGGATAAAAATAAATACCAACAACAAATGATAATATAATTATCCCAAGAATTATAATTTTACTTTTTTTCATATTATTTTATTTTATCAATAAAGTAACACTTGCTATAAATATATTTATTTATTTAAATAACTACGTTTTTTTGCAGCAATATCTTGAAGCTTCTGAACGATATCAGAATTATCAGAAGTAATGGTTACTTGAATACCATCATCGATATCCATAAAATCATAATTAATTTCGTCAGAATATCCTTCCCATGCCTTGAATCCAAAAGAATGACCTGATCCCCAATCATGTCCCTCCCACTCTTCGCCGTTTTCCACTTTGCTTAATTTAAATTCTTCCATTTTCGATTTCCATTCTTCTATTTTTACCTGCCACTCTTCAGAGTTTTTATCAATTCCACTAAATTCACCTTTCCAAAAGCCAAACTCATGACCATCGCCATTTCCGAAAGCGCCTACTTGATAAACAGTAAAAACAAATCCACTAACTAAAAATAAGGCAAGAGCCAGAACAATAATACTTATTTTTGTTTTATTAAACATATTTTTATATTCTTAATGAAATTAATTAATTCGAATTATCTGTTCTCTATTTAAATATACTATAAAAAAACAAATCATCAACTTAATAATAAATAATGCTTCCCCTGTTGGACATGTTTAGAACCGTTGATTGGGGTAAAATTAGAGAAAATCTAAATTAATTAGATTTTAGTTTCATAACAACTTCAACTGTCTTTTTTTATTAAAAAAGTTTTTCACTAAAAAACCGCCGAACGGACGGTTTTCTATCTTTTAAAGGATCTATTCCCATAACCACGCGATCGTGATCTATGCTTGTTTGGTTTTCTACGATTTTGTTCAGTAGATCTTTTTCGATTAAAAGTACGAGGTTTCTCTAAGTGAAGAGCTTTTTCTTTTTCTACTGGAAGCGATGGAGGAGATAATATAGGTAGTGATTTACGAATTAATTGCTCAATCTTTCTAACACTAGCTTTTTCAGATGGCACAACAAAAGAAATTGCTTTTCCATGGCGACCAGCTCGTCCAGTTCTGCCAATACGGTGAACATAATCTCCTGAGTTATTTGGGAGATCAAAATTAATGACTAATGAAATATCTTTTACATCAATTCCACGAGCAGCAATATCTGTTGCAACCATTATACGGAATTTATCTCTTGCAAATCCTTCAAGTGATGCTTTTCGTTGTGCTTGAGAGCGATTAGAGTGAATTTCTGTTACTGTATAGCCCATATGACGAATATCACGAGCAATACGTCTTGCTCCATGTTTGGTTCGTGAAAAAATAAGGATTTTATTGTTTTGATACTGTTTTAAAAGAGAGCTAAGTAAGTGCATTTTATTGTTTTTTGTAACAACAAATAATTCTTGCTCTATATTTTTCGCTAATGTTCCTTGCGGAGCAATTTCAATTCTGAGTGGTAATTTCATAAACGTACTTGCAAGCAGTGAAATGGATTTCGGCATAGTAGCAGAAAATAACATTGTTTGTCGTTCTTTTGGCGCAGTTTGCAAAATTTGTTTAATTTGCGGTAAAAAACCAATATCAAGCATACGATCTGCTTCATCAAGAGTAACAATATTTACACGATCAAGCGTATAAGCTTTTTGATTCATTAAGTCAATTAAACGTCCTGGAGTAGCAATAACAATATGAGGATTAGATTTTAAAGCTTTTATTTGTGGGTATTTAGAAGTTCCTCCAATAATTACTGCTGAACGCAATCCCAATGGAGCGCCTATATTTTTCAATGCTTTTTCTATTTGAACCGCAAGTTCACGTGTTGGAACAAGGATTAAACCTTGTCCTTTATTATTTGCAATAATTTGCATCATTGGAACACAAAAAGCCAATGTTTTTCCAGTTCCGGTTTGGGCGATACCAACAACATCTTTCCCTTTTAGAGCGCCTGGAATAACTTGATGCTGAATTGGCGTAGGAACGCTAAAACCTTTTCTTGTAAGTATTGTAAGAAAATTTTCTTCTATTCCAAGATCGTGAAAACGACCTATAAGTTGTTTTGATTGTGTCATATAAATGTGTAACCCGTTATCCTTCAGAGTCACTTATGACACAAAAAGAGTAGAGTCGCTTAGAGATATCCCTCTAAGTAATTAATAGGCTTACTATGCCAAAAATAATATATTTTGTCAAGCTTTGTTTTTTATAAAAACAAATGGCTTGCTCCCCTGGTGGGACGATGTTCGAACCTGTTTTCAATGAAAAAAGAGATAAATTTATCTCTATAATTAATTTTGGAAATGAGTTTTTAATTTACTCTTAATTAAGAACCCTAACTACTTTACATTTCGTACAATACTCTGCGTTAAGATTCCATCGCCATTCCTTATGTTTAGTTCTTTCTTTACATACTGGACAATCTTTCTCTGTTTCTGGTTTATCATTGGGCATTTTAGTTCTGACCTCCTGTTCACTAAATTATCATATCCAAAAGCTATGTCAACCAAAAACCCGAGCCAATAGCTCGGGAACTCAACTCCGGGGATGGTACAATATTAGAACTTGGTTTTGGGAGAATTACGGAGTTAAAATGCCTGTAATGGGACGATCTTAGAACCTGTTTGGTGAAAATTTAAATAGAAAAAGGGAGGTAATAAAAATTCTGTCTCCCTTTAAAATATATTATCTTCTGAAGTTACAGTACTCTTTGAAACTTAGAATTTTTGCTGCCGTGCAGAAAGAATGCTTTTGCCATCTTCCATTGGCGTTTCCCTTTTCCGCTTAAAAGACCGTTTGCCCTATCACCATCATCATAGCGATCAGCGGCTTTGACAATATCGTAAGGATCCATCCAAATATGTTCAGTTGCTTCATCGCTTGGCTTAGGTGCTCCTGAAACTATGCGAACATTAAGTAAAATGGCAACGTCGCTTAAATTAGCTATAGGAAATACTCCCAAGGGTCTTTCTTCAACTAATTCTATTACAACGTCGGCTTCTTCTAAAAATTCCCGCTTGAGAACTTCAAAAAGAGTCTTTGTATTAGCTGCATCTTCTGGGTCAACCTGACCTCCGATAGCGTTAATACCCTTACTATCGGCTCTTTTGGACCATAGTCCTCTTTCTTGTTTGTCTGTTGGGATACCGAATACCCCAATCGTAGCTTTATGTCTTTCCAGTATAAGTCACTTCCGTTTATTCAATTTTTAATATCTCTCCTTATTTAAAGAGAGACTGTAATAATATATAAAGTAAAATAGACTATCTGTCAATATATAGCTCCGGCGGTAGGACTCGAACTTATTTAAGTTTACTCTTCAAATAATCAACTAGTTTTTCAATTTTTATCCTATCCTGTTTCATTGTGTCTCTGTCACGAACAGTTACATCATTTTTTTTCAAA
>SDBV01011614.1_pt1 | contig 11390 bp, 9 predicted proteins | sample 2277081 | NCBI WGS metagenome assembly SDBV01 (sample SAMN10402039, study PRJNA504765) | marine sediment metagenome | isolation source: marine sediment core GS10_PC15, 223 cmbsf | place: Arctic Ocean: Southern Knipovich Ridge | collected 2010
ATTTTATCCTCCAAAATCCTCACAATAACTCGCTATTGTTGTGGTTTTGAATAAAAAAATATTCCAAATCTGCGGCATACTTACTTTTCAAAATAGCAATTTATTTTTGAGCAGACCCTTAGCGGCAATTATTAAACGTTTAGTCCATGAATGAATTCAATATTAATCTACAAAATACTAACTTGCATGAAGGTTTTATAAAATAAAGTGTTTTTCAATCCTAAAATTATTGATTATGAAAATAATATTAGAGATCAATGACAATAAGGCTTCGTTCTTTATGGAAGTATTAAAAAATTTTGCCTTTGTTAAAAGCGCCCTTCCAATATCCGATGCCAAAGCCGATTTAATGCAAGATATCAGGGAAGCTGTTGAAGAATTAAAGTTGATAAGAGAAGGCAAATTAAAAGCTCGTAACGCTGAAGATTTAATTAATGAGCTATAGTGTAAAATCCATTCCCAGGTTTGAAAAAAACCTGAAAAAACTAGCTAAAAAACATCCTTCTCTTAAAACAAAATATGCCAACCTGGTTAAAAGCTTAAAAGAAAATCCACAGCAAGGAACTTTGATTGGTCATAATTGTTACAAAATACGGCTTTCCATTGCCTCTAAAGGCAAGGGAAAATCGGGAGGAGCAAGAGTTATTACCAATTTTATTTTGACTGGCAATACGGTTTATTTACTTTCTATTTATGATAAATCTGATAAAGAAAACCTTACTGATAAGGAACTTCGAGACCTTTTACAATTTGTTCCTGATTAAATCTATATCATCTTTCTTTAAATTTTTTACACCCAAAACAACCAATTATCCATCATATTTCCATACTTTTAAACACCTCATTTCGGTTTAATTACAGCGATACTTAAACCGATGATTGATAATTTTCTGATCTACAATTATGTACCTGATTTTTGATACGGAAACCACAGGGTTACCAAAAAATAGACAAGCGCCACTTACCGAATTTGACAACTGGCCTCGGGTGGTTCAGATCGCCTGGCAACTTCATGATCATTCTGGAAAGTTGCTTTCCAATAAAAATATAATCGTTAAGCCTGAAGGGTTCACCATACCGTTTAATGCTGAAAAAGTCCATGGGATTTCTACACAAAGAGCCCTTGACGAAGGGATTCCCCTTGCTGATTGCCTGGATCAATTTACAGAAGACCTTAACAAAGCAGACCTGATCATTGGGCACAACATCATTGATTTTGACGTCAAGGTTGTTGGTTCGGAATATTTAAGGATTGGCAAAGAAAATACTATAGCAGCAAAGGAACCTTTGGATACCCAATTGGCATCAACGCAATTTTGTGCCATCCCCGGTGGCCGAGGAGGCAAGTTTAAGTGGCCGTCGCTATTGGAATTGCATCAAAAACTATTTGGGGAAGGTTTTGGAGATGCACACGATGCAGCCTATGATGTCGCCGCCAATGCCAAGTGTTATTTTGCTTTGCTTTCGCATAAGGTTGTCAAACCGGCTGACGACACTCCTGTAATGGATATCGTTTACGAAGAGCCAAAATTAAGCGCGGCAAATTTCACTAAAAAAGGAAGCTCCAATGTGAAATTTGTGGATAGCGATGTGGTTCATCGCGAAGTAACAACTCCATTTTGCCATCTTCATTTACACACTCAATTTTCAGTACTCCAGGCAACGCCAGATATCAAAGGCATTATCCGTAAGGCAAAGGAATATAATATGCCTGCTGTGGCGATGACGGATTTGGGCAATATGTATGGAGCGTTTAAGTTTGTTCGGGAAGCTTTGGCAAATGACGTCAAACCAATTCTCGGTTGTGAATATTTTGTGGCAGAAGAGCGACTGAAATTAAAGTTCACCAAAGACAATCCGGATAAAAGATTCAACCAGGTACTGCTGGCAAAAAATAAAGATGGATACCTCAGCCTGGCCAAACTGAGCTCTTATGGATATACAGAAGGATTATACGGTTTATATCCGAGAATAGACAAAGAGCTCATTAAGCAATATTCAGAAAATGTCATAGCGCTTTCCGGTGGCCTAAGTGGTGAAATTCCCAATTTGATCTTGAATGTTGGCGAGCACCAGGCCGAAGATGCAGTGAAATGGTGGGTGCAGGTATTTGGGGATGATTTCTATATCGAATTGCTTCGTCATGGTTTGGAAGAGAACAACAGGGTAAATGAGGTGTTGCTCAGGTTTGCCGAGAAATACGACGTGAAAGTTATCGCTTCCAATGACGTCTTTTACCTTGATCAAGGTGATTCAAAGCCACATGATATTTTATTATGTGTTAAAGAAAACGAATTGCAATCTACACCAATAGGAAGAGGCCGGGGATTCAGGTTTGGTTTTCCGAATGAAGAATACTATTTCAAATCGCAGGAGGAGATGAAAGAACTCTTTAAAGACCTTCCTGAAGCGATTGAAAATATAAATGAGATTGTAAACAAAGTTGACTCATTCTCATTGGAGCGTGAAGTATTGCTTCCGGCATTTGATATACCCGATGGATTTGAAACGGAAGACGATTATTTGAAGCATCTAGCTTATGAAGGCGCTAAAAAGCGATATGATGAAATTACTCCTGAAATCAGGGAGCGGCTGGATTTTGAATTAGAGACGATAAAAAACACCGGATACCCGGGCTATTTCCTGATTGTTCAGGATTTCACTACAGAAGCGAGAAGGATCGGCGTTTCGGTAGGCCCGGGCAGGGGTTCAGCGGCAGGTTCTGCGGTGGCATATAGTATAGGAATTACAAATGTCGATCCGATTGCCTATGATTTGCTGTTTGAGCGGTTTCTGAATCCGGATAGGGTGTCACTTCCCGATATTGATATTGATTTTGATGATGAAGGCCGTGGAAAAATCATCGATTATGTGGTGGAGAAATATGGCCGGAACCAGGTAGCACAGATTATCACCTATGGAACGATGGCTGCAAAATCCTCGATAAGAGATGCTGCAAGGGTAATGGAATTGCCGCTACCAGAGGCCAACAGTTTGGCCAAGCTCGTTCCTGAAAGGCCGGGGACTACCTTGAAAAAGGCATTTAAAGAAGTTCCCGAGTTAGATGATGTTTTAAAAAGTCAAACCAAGGCGGGAGAGGTGCTACGACAGGCAAAAGTGTTGGAGGGATCTGTTAGGAATACAGGAACGCATGCTTGTGGCGTGATCATCACACCGGATGATATCACCAAATTCATTCCGGTTTGTGTTTCAAAAGATGCTGAGCTGTATGTGACGCAGTTTGACAATAGCGTGGTGGAAGAAGCCGGGATGCTCAAGATGGACTTCCTGGGTTTGAAGACCCTTTCGGTAATAAAAACGGCGCTGGTAAATATTGAAAAAAGACATGATATAAAAATAGATATCGATGCCATTCCCCTGGATGATGACAAGACTTTTGAATTGTATCAGAAAGGTCATACGAATGGCACTTTTCAGTTTGAAAGTGCAGGGATGCAAAAACACCTCAGAGCGCTCAAGCCCGATAAATTTGCAGATCTGATTGCGATGAATGCCTTATATAGGCCGGGACCGATGGAATATATTCCTGATTTCATAAAGAGAAAGAATGGCGAGGAGAAAATTACCTATGATATTCCAGCAATGGAAGACAACCTGGCCGAAACGTATGGAATTACAGTATATCAGGAACAGGTGATGTTACTTTCGCAAAAATTGGCCGACTTCACGAAAGGCGATGCCGATGTGCTTCGTAAAGCGATGGGAAAGAAAAACCTGGCATTGTTGGAGAAATTAAAACCAAAGTTCCTTGATGGGTGCCTCAATAATGGACATGATGTAACGGTGGCAGAAAAAGTGTGGAAGGATTGGGAAGCATTTGCCGCCTATGCCTTCAATAAATCTCACTCCACGTGTTATTCGATTATTGCTTACCAAACAGCCTATCTAAAAGCGCATTATCCTGCTGAATACATGGCTTCGGTGCTAACGCACAATCAAAATCAAATTGATAAGGTAACCTTCTTTATGGAAGAATGCCGTCACCAGGGAATAAAGGTATTGGGACCGAATATCAATGAATCAGGGATCAATTTTGAGGTGAATCAGGAGGGTGAAATCCGTTTCGGGATGGGAGCCATAAAAGGCGCTGGAGAAGCGGCGGTACAAGCCATTATACAGGAAAGAGAGGCCGAAGCTTATCGCGATATTTTTGATTTTGCAAAAAGGGTCAATCTGCGCGCAGTAAATAAAAAGACCTTTGAATGCCTGGCCATGTCAGGAGCTTTCGATTGCTTCGAAGCGTATCATCGAAGGCAGTTTTTATTTGAGCCTCCCAACGAGATGAACCTCATTGAAAAAGTAATCAAGTTTGGGAATAAGGAACAATCGGAAAAAAATTCTTCGCAGCAAAGTTTATTCGGTGGTGATGGGGGATTGGAAATCCCATTGCCAAAAGTGCCGGATTGCGAGGAGTATGGGGAGCTGGAGAAATTGAAAATTGAAAAGGAGGTGGTAGGATTTTATATATCCGGGCACCCGCTTGATCAGTTTAAATTTGAAATCGATTCATTTGCGAAAAGTAAATTTGCTGACCTGCAAAATCTGGAAAGTAAAATTGGTACAGAATTAACTCTTGCGGGCATTGTCACGGAAGTTGCAAACAGGATAACGAAAAATGGAAAACCATTCGGAATCCTTACGGTAGAAGGATACGATGACAGCCATACATTCTACCTTTTTTCAGATGATTATCTGCGATTTAAGGAATTCATGGTCAATGGATGGTTTTTATATATCAAAGGAGTAATCATAACTAAGCAATGGGGGGATCAACGGCCTGAGTTTAAAATTGGCAGCATCCGGTTGCTAAGTGACATCAGGGAAAAGCTTAGTAAATCGGTTCTGATAAATATAAAACCCAAAGCTGTGACCAGTCAGATAATCAATCAAATTGTAGAGATAGTGGCTCAGCATTCTGGAAAATGTTCATTTAAGATAAACCTGATAGAGGAGAGTGAAAATATTTCAGTGGAATTACTGTCAAGGAAATTTTTGGTAAGCCCGGATGATGAACTATTAAATTCCTTAAAAGATATACCTGAGATTCAATGTACTGTGAGCACCTAAACAAAACGTGCCTGTTATAGTTACTTTATTTCTTTTTGCGAGTACCAAATTGTCCTTGTTGTCAGATGAAAGGTTCCGCGTATTGTCGGATCAAGAACATTATTGGATAACTTCTGTGACAATTCGACCTGAAATAGCTTTTAGTATTATATTTGCAAAAAAAAGAAATATATTTAATTCAAATAAATAAGATTATGGCTAAAGTAATTGAAATTACAGATTCAAATTACAATGAAATATTGGCATCTGATCGGCCGGTACTTGTTGATTTTTGGGCAGAATGGTGTGGTCCATGTAAGATGATTGGTCCGGTTGTGGAGCAGTTGGCAGGTGAATATGACGGGAAAGCCGTTATTGGAAAAGTGGATGTGGATGCAAATCCAGAAATATCTGTCAAATATGGAATTAGAAGTATCCCTACATTATTGATCTTCAAAAATAGTGAAATCGTAGACAAACAAATTGGCGCTGTGCCAAAAGCAGTATTGGCTAAAAAGCTGGATGCGCAAGTTAATTAATAGACGTTTGCAGTCTGTTGTTTAATTTTTAAGTGGCTTAACATCTCTTTGGTCATATCATCGAGATGGTAAGCCACTTTCCATTTCCAATCATTTCTGGCCACTGAATCATCAATGGTATTTGGCCACGATTTGGCAATCTTCTCTCTAAAATCAGGTTGGTAGCTAATCGCAAAATTGGGGATTGATTTTCTAATGCTTTCCGTTATTTCTTCCGGGGTAAAGCTGATGCCCGCCAAATTATAACTGGTATTCACGCTCAACTTATTTCTGTCTGCTTCCATCAGTTCTATCGTGGCGCGCACTGCATCCGGCATAAACATCATAGGTAGTTTGGAATTTGCGGAGAGTGGACACGTGAAGGCGCCTGTGTATAATGCCCCATGAAAAATTTCAACGGCGTAGTCGGTCGTGCCGCCACCTGGCAAAGATTTGTGCCCTATTAGTCCCGGGTACCTGAGACTTCTGATATCCATATCATTTTTTTCACTGTAATAGGCACACAATTTTTCTCCTGCAACTTTTGTTACACCATAAATCGTATTGGGGTTCATGATGGTATTTTGTGGAGTGTTGTTCTTTGGGGTATCGGGGCCAAATACGGCGATGGAGCTTGGCCAGTATACTTTTTTGATGTTGTGTTCTTTCGCTACGTCCAATACATTCAGCAGGCCGTCCATGTTTATTTTCCAGGCAAGGTTGGGGGTTTTTTCAGCATTTGCTGATAAGATGGCCGCCAGATGATAAATCTGGGTGATCTTATATTTTTTCGTTATCCGGATCAAAGCCTTTTTGTCAAGCACGTCAAGAATAGAAAACCCATCTTCAAGTTTTTCATTGAGTGGAGGATGAATATCTGTGAAAACAACATTTTCAATTCCAAACTTAGACTGCAATCCAGCAACCAATTCCGTTCCTAATTGACCCAATGCACCGGTTACTAAAATCCTTTCCATATGATGGTATTCTACTAATAAAGACTCAGGTTCGCGACAAAATGTTTCTTCTATTTGCGATGCGTAAAATTAACTATAATTCTCGAAATTATAAAAATATGTCAATAAATCTATATTACATTGAAATAAATATAATAAAAAGGCCTATATTCGGATTATATCATAATTTGATCAAAGAATATTCATTGGCAAATTTTGGATTAATAAGAAAGAAATACTTAATTAATTAAAATTTGAAAAAGATATTTTTGCTAACGGTGAGTATAGTAGAATATCTCTTTTTTCATTAAACTGAATTTATCATGTACGAAACACTTAAACCGGAGCTTCAAAAAGAGCTTGAAAATATTAAGCAAGCAGGACTGTTTAAACATGAACGCGTAATTACAACTCCTCAGGGAGCGGATATTGAAACCGAAGATGGCAGAAAGGTGATAAATTTTTGTGCCAACAACTACCTTGGGCTTTCTGCACATCCTAAAGTAATTGAAGCGGCAAAGGCATCCATTGATAGTCATGGTTTTGGAATGTCTTCCGTGCGATTTATTTGTGGTACCCAAGATATTCATAAACAGCTTGAAAAGAAAATATCCGAATTTCTTCATACCGAAGATACCATTTTGTACGCAGCGGCCTTTGATGCAAATGGAGGGGTTTTTGAACCTCTTTTGGGAGCAGATAGCGCCATCATATCCGATGAATTAAATCACGCATCGATCATTGATGGGGTACGGCTTTGCAAGGCACAAAGATTCAGGTATAAAAACAATGATATGGCTGATCTGGAGGAAAAACTAAAAGAAACTTTAGGATTGAAACACAGGATCGTCGTCACTGACGGTGTTTTTTCTATGGATGGCACCATAGCTCAATTGGATAAAATTTGTGATTTGGCAGATAAATACAAGGCACTCGTGATGACAGACGAATGCCACGCAACCGGATTTATTGGGAAAACCGGAAGGGGCGTGCCTGAGCATCGTGGAGTAATGGATAGGATTGATATCATCACAGGAACATTGGGAAAAGCTCTTGGCGGCGCTTCGGGTGGATTTACTACTGGAAAAAAAGAAATAATTGCCATGCTACGCCAACGTTCCAGACCATATTTATTTTCCAATACTTTGGCCCCTGCCATCACAGGAGCTTCAATAGCAGTTATTGACCTTTTGAGTTCGACTACAGCCTTGAGGGACAAGTTGGAAGAAAACACCAAATATTTCAGGGAAAAGATGACTGAGGCAGGATTTGACATCAAGCCAGGAGAACATCCAATTGTGCCCATCATGCTTTACGAAGCCACTCTTTCTCAACAATTTGCCGAAAAGTTGCTCGATAAAGGAATCTATGTGATTGGATTTTATTTTCCGGTAGTACCAAAAGGAAAAGCCAGAATCAGAGTGCAGGTATCTGCCGTGCATGAAAAAGCACATCTTGACAAAGCGATTCATGCCTTTGTAGAAGTGGGCAAGGACCTTGGGGTGTTAAAGTAATACTAACGTGAGTTCGACGACGAAACAAAATCGTCATGCCGGAAAAATCCGTCTTAATATTTCAAAAAGACAGATTTTATCCGGCATGACGACATATGTTGTTTATTTATAGATGAATAAACTCCGAACTCACGTTAATACTATGCGAGCTTTTTACTGAGTAGAGGCTAATTTTAATCTCTGCTTAGAAAATTACATTCACAAATGTATATTTGGCGATTGAATCTACCTCACTTTTTATGGATAATGAGCAAAAAGCTATTGAGACAAAACTTATAGATGTCTATTCTACAAAATCTGAAAAGACTGGATTAGCAGGTTTTTTAGAAACGATTTTCAGAAAATTTCGAACAGTCACTTTTGTGATCGCGCTCACATTTTTGTACATGCTCGTTATACTGGCAATGGGAATTTCAGTTACCCCTGGTGTATATTTATTCAATATAATTCAGGAGTCTACGTCCCAATGGCCACAATTTTTCCATTACCTGTCCATTGGCTGCTCCATAGTATTTGGCTACTTTTTGTATGGATTTTCAATGATATTTGTAATCCCTTTGTTTAATTTCCTGATGCCTTTTAGAGTGAAACCGTTTCGGGGAAGTTATTTCTCCCTTGCCATTGTACCCTGGTATTTTCACAATGCCTTTCTTTATGTGGTGCGCTTTACATTTTTAGAATTTTTCACCCCAACACCCTTGAATATTCTTTTTTTTAGAATGATGGGGATGAAGATTGGTAAACATGTTCATATCAATACCACTAATATTTCAGATGCGGCGATGATAGAAATTGGCGATAGGGTAACCATCGGAGGATCAGCCACCATTTTTGCCCACTATGCATCTAATGGGTATTTGGTAGTAGAGCCGGTTAAAATCAAAACCGGCGCCTCCATAGGGATTAAATCAACTGTGATGGGGGATGTGGAAATTGGGGAGGAAGCAATGGTTGCCCCCCACGAAGTTGTCATGCCAAAATCAAGGATTCCGGCTGGAACGAAATAAGAGTTTCAACGAAATAATAATGCCACTCATGAGAGTGGCATTATTAAAAGTTAAGCCTATGATTTTGCGATAAAGCTATTCGGATTTTATGGTATTCAAATCATCAGTTTCGAATGCTTCATTTGCTCTGAATTTGAACTTCTGGCCACCAAGTGAAGCTTCATACATGAATCCACCTTTGGCAATTGTATATACCGCAACTCCGTTTTCGTATGCGATATCAGCGGATGCACCATATTTTGCTGCTACGGCAGATACCTGGCCGGAAAATTCCAGATTGTTCCCCTTAAAAGAATTAAGCGCCGCTTCATCTTCAAAAAAGATGACTTCACTGTAGGCCTGGCCTCCCCATTGCAATCCCCAAGTGACCTGGGTCATTTTCGCATTGCCGATTAATTGATCATTTTCATAAACTAATCCTCTGCCATGTGCGCCGCCGAAACCTATAGCGCCTTTTCCGATGGATGGAAATACAACGTATCCGTAGGAATCTTCAAAGAAGGTTTCCATGTCTGCGTTTTTTTCTTTGAAATTCTCAATGACTTTTTGAGCTTTTTCTTCTGCTAAAGGATTCCATGCGCCAATCTGTGCGAAGGCAGTAGAAAGGAAGATGGACATCATAATTGTTAAACTTGATTTAAGATTCATTTTACTTGAATTTTTCATGATTACTGAATTAATGTTAAGATTAAATTTTTTGTTGTTTGACATAGGATACGGCAATGCGGGGTCAGAAAGTTTAAAAAAAGTAGCCCAATACGTCCGAATGTGTAAGTCTGGAACTATTGCAATGTAGGGGTGACACGTTGAGTGGCCTGGTATTGTGAGGGAGTTAAGCCGGTAACCTTTTTAAAAACTTCATTGAAGGAGGATTTGGAGCTAAATCCGCTGTCACTAGCGTGACCGAATAATGTAAAATTCCCGGCATCCTTTTTTTTCAGTCTTTCCTTAAATTCTGTAACCCTGTACTTATTTATAAAGTCATAAAAGTTTGCATCGAGTTTTTCATTGATCACTTGTGACAGGTAATTTGGATTTGTTTCAAATCTACCTGCCAACTGAGGAAGGGTAATTTTGCTTTCCAGGTATGGTTTTTCTTCATCCATGAAACGAAGCAGTCTATCCAATAGTGATTGAGACTGAGTTTCGCTAAGCGTTGACTTTTCATATTTCACCTTGACATCTATTTGCTTTGGTGTATTGAATTGATCGCTAAAGATGTAACCCTGGCGTGTTCCAAAATATCCAATCAAGAATATAAATAAGGTTACGGCGCTAAATATTAAATTTGATCCACTTGTTTCCTCCATCGTATTGGCTATCAAAACAGCTATCCAGATTATTGCCATGCCAAGAATTACATTCCGTAACCAAATCAAATTGATCTTTTCGGTATAGGAAAAATTATCCTTAATCGTCAAATAATTTTTTCTCAACAAAAAGAGTGACCAAATGACATAAACAGATCCGGAGATATTAATCAGGAACGCAAAAACAACCCAATAAAGCGGAGGGTCAGTGGGAAGCACCTCAAATGCAAATCGAATCTTTTCATCTGCAGGAAGAAGAAAATCCGGTATCATGAAAATATAATAACTCAAAGCCGGTATAAAATGCAACAGAAGTAAGCTATTAAATTTTTGTTCTTTGCTGATTAATGAAGTAACGTATATTAAAAGTAAGGGTCCATGAACAAAGGGTAGAGGTGCAGCAATTCCAAGTATATGTGGATATTGATGATAGTATTCTATGTAATTGAGATAGTAAAGCAGTAGATGTAATCCGATGCAACATATCCATATCGCAAGTATTTTGTCGGGCAAGCTTTTTTTCTTCTTGTTCAACAGGATAATTTCTATAAAGAATGCCTGGACAATACCGATTATAAAAACGATGTTCATCTTTTAATGAATAGATCGTAAATAGGAAGCTAACGCAATTCAATATATAAAATTATCAGGAGAATAATATTCTTCCTAGTTATTGCGTATTTCCATCGAGAATAAGCTCGAATATTTTCTCCACCACTGGGATGACTGTTTTGGTAGCGTCACTTTTATTTGCCAACAGCTTTTCAGAATTTACCTTTAGTCTAAGGTTGTTGATCCTGTTATAATTGATAAGTGTGACATTGAGATAAAAGCTCAATTTCTTAAAAATCTCTTCATCCGAGCAATTTTCCGGTTTGTTTAAGCGATGCTTTTTAATAAAATAATAGGTATAGGCGCTTAGATCGCACCATTAATTATCTATAAACTAATAACTTAACTCATTATTAACCATCTTTCTTATTAACACATCGAATATTGTATCCATATTTGATCTTCT
>SDBV01011615.1_pt1 | contig 11389 bp, 7 predicted proteins | sample 2277081 | NCBI WGS metagenome assembly SDBV01 (sample SAMN10402039, study PRJNA504765) | marine sediment metagenome | isolation source: marine sediment core GS10_PC15, 223 cmbsf | place: Arctic Ocean: Southern Knipovich Ridge | collected 2010
GATAGAACCGAAGACGCATACATTCCCAATCGCAACGCGACGGTATCGCCGCTTTCATTCCACTTGGAGCGCGAATCGTCGCACCTCGGCGCGAGCAACCACGCTCATGGGACCGATTTCGACTCTCGCGTCAGCCGCACTCACACGCCTGTTTCTGATCGCTTTACCGGCCGCCCCCGTACTCCCTTTTCCGAAGCGGGCGACTACGAGACCTCGCGCCCCGAAACCGAAACCGAAACCAGCAGACCATCCGGACAGCCGCTTCCGCCAGCCGGCTTCGAAGGACTGCCGCAGCCGGCTGGCGATCAATACCGCAGACCGGGCGGATTCGATCCCCACTTGCCCCCGCCTCAGCTGTATCAACCGCCGACGGGAGCGCCCCCGGGATCCGGTGGTCCACAACGGTATCCGAGCGCGTTCGATCCCGCGAACCCGGCGAACCGGTGGGCGAATACACCGCAGCCACCGATGTACAACAACCCGATGTACAACAACCAGGGCTATCCGCAGCAGAACAAATGGATGAACAGACTGTCGACGTTCGCCAATTGGGGAAGTCAGCTGGGGGATGTCGCAATCAACATCGTCAGCAGTTTCCTGCACATTATTGAAACCTGGGCAAAGGCCGTCGAGAGCTTGTCGAAGGGACGTGGCTGAGCCCGCAGCCCGCGCAGCCACTGGGCGACGCACTTTGACAGATCGTATCGCGGCGTGCCGGACACGCCGCGATACCCGCCTTGCCCGCAGCATGACCGGCTCGCGATCTCGGGCGACAGTAACAGAACGTCACAAAGCGAATGGCGCCAAGGGACCCGGTGCAACTATACGTCCATCGAACGACGTTTCCGTTTTCCACCCGGTTCCTTGCAGGAGTTGCACCATGTCTGCCTCCATCTACTTCGCGGTCGCCTCCACGTTGTCGTCGGCCGACGCTGCGTCGACCCTCTTCACCAAGATGCTTGCCGGCCAGTTCCGGGACGCCTCCGCGATCGCTGCAGCGCACGCCGATCGCGAGCAAGGCAGCGCCGGGCCCGACTATGCGAGTCTGCAGAATTATGCCGACGTGCAACTGGTGCTGGGCCGCTACGAAGACGCGGAAGACATATACCGGCGTGCGCAAAAGTCCATTCGCAGCGAACATGGCCCGATGCGCGCCGCCCTATCGCGCAATGCCGGCTGGCAAGCCTTCTTTCAAAGCCATCTCAGCACGGCGCTGAAGTGCTTCAAGCGAGTTGACGACGATGCCGATGCGAGTCTTGAACTGCGTCTCGAGAGCCTGGTAGGTTCGGTGCTGGTGCTGTTCCAGTTCGGCCGCCTCGACGGTGTACGCAGCCGTCTGGAAATGCTCGGCACGCTGGCGGCCGATGCAGCCGACAGCCGCTGGCGCCGCCTCGCCGAAGTGCTGCGCGCCGATCTGCTCGCGCAATACCGGATGCGTTCGTCCGCCCAGCTCGCCGACCATATTTACTGGCACTCGGCGATTCTCGAACTGCGCGCCGCCGATCTTTGCGAGGCCTCGCCCGCGCTGCCTGAGAACACCCCGACCATTGCCGCGCTCGCCCGCCGTGCCGAATATCTGACTCACCTGCAGGCACTGTCGACCGGCAGCCATGCCGGGCTCGGGCAGATCGACACGCATCTGCGCTGGAGCCAAAGCGCCGGACTCGACGACTACCACCGCGAACTGCGTCTCGAAGTTGCACTCGCCGCGCTGGCCGGGAATGCCCCTAACGTGGCCGATACCATGCTGCGTATGTTCGGCGACGGCGCGATGCACGGCAGCCAGCACGCTCACTGGTACATGGAATACCTCTACTGTCAGTCGAAAATGCGCCAGCAGCAGGGCCGCCTGCAGGACCATTCGCAGATGTATGCCCGCTACGCGCTGATGTCCATCAAACACGTGCGCGCGGACAGCGTGGCGATGCCCGCCGCCATTTCCGAGCGCGCCTCCGCCCCGGCCGACGACATCAGCGCGAGGTTGCCCGGCAAATACCGGCGCGCTTACCGCTATCTGATTGAACACCTCGAGCGTCCCGATCTGTCGGTGCGCGAAGTGGCAAACCATATCGGTGTCACCGAGCGCGCGCTGCAAGCAGCGTTTAAGACCCATCTCGGCTATACGCCGAGCCAGTTGATCCGCAGCCGCCGCATGGAGCACATCCGCGACGAACTGCTGGCTGACGATACCCATGCGTCCAGCGTGCTGGAGGTGGCCAATCGCTGGGGCGTGCAGCACCGCTCCACGCTCCTCAACGGCTATCGCAAACAGTACAACGAAGCTCCATCGGAGACGCTGTCGCGCTGAGCACGCGCGTCGTAACACAACCGATCCGGCAAGGAGGCGGCATGAACGGTTTCTTTCCCCCGCGCGTCATCGAAATTGGCGAGATCCGGCTACGCCCGTTTGTCGACGCCGACGCCCCTGATCTTTTTCATGTGCTGCTCGGCGACCCGGCCGTCACCGAGTGGCTGCCGCTTGCCACGCATCGCAGCGTCGACGAATCGCGCGCCTTCATCCGTCTCTGCGAACTCGGCTGGACCAGCGCGACGCGTTTCACCTGGGCGCTTGAAGATAGCGCAGGCCGGCAACTGCTGGCCGCAATCGAACTCACTCCGACCCTGCCGCGCGCCGAGCTCGGTGTGATCATCAGCCGGCGCGACGGCCATCGCCGGCGTCGCGCCAGCCTCGCAGCTCTGTTGAAGTTAATCGACTGGCTGATGGCGCAGCCGCCGCTGTGCCGGCTGCATGCCTACTGCGCGCCGCAAGGCGGAGCCGCCAGCACCATGATGCGGCTCGGCTTCACACTGGAAGGACAGCTTAAGAACTGGGAGCCGCGGCCGAACCGTGGACTGCTGGCCGGTGATGCATTGCTGTTCGCGATCACGCGAGCGCCGGGTGAGAAGCTGGCGCCGCTGGCCGACCGGCTGACGCGCAAGCGTCACGACATGCTTCGCGTCGCGGCCTGACGATCGAGGGCTGTTGGCTGACACCGGCGAGCCGCTCGGCTGAGGTTGTCCAGCAATCCGAACCAGCGTACGGTTTCGCGATGCGTTATGCCGCTGCGCCTGTTATACCTGTTGGCTGGCCTATCAGGAAAATTTAGACTAGCCAGGTGCGACGCAGACACAGTCAGAAGCGGTATGTGCTGCACAGCAAGACAGATGAATCACGGCGATCCGACAATGGCGGGTAAGCGTGTCGGAGCCGCACCGGAGATCGACCATGCCGTGGGAACAGTGGCTCCGCGAACTGGTGCATGACGTGTCCAGCTACGACTACGAGCCGAGGCCGATGGGCCAGCCGTACGGGATGCCGCTGGGCATGCACACGGGTGCTCCGTATTCGATGCCGGGTGTACTCGGTGATCTGCCCGTATGGGCACCGTCCCAGCAAGCTCCGATCCAGCCGGCGCCTGCCACCTTCAACGTCAGCCCACACTCTGCCCATAACGCCTCTATACCCGGCAATTACCCGCAGGGCATCCCCACACCGTGGATAGGGAACGCCGACGCCCATCCCGAACGTTTAGGCCAGCGCCCCCCGCCGGCCCCATACCGTTACCGCCCCACGCATCCCGCTGTCATACCGGCAGGAGCGCCGATGGCCGCGCCCTACGCTCATCCGTATGGCGAAGACACGGCACACGGTATGCAGGGCGCCGGTTTCCAGCCACGGCCATTTGCTCATGAATTGCAGTGGTCAGCAGAAATCGTTCGGGATTTCAGGCCGCCGAGAACCCTCGCAGAGGAACACGAGCAATTGCAGTTCGCCCTCACGAGAAGCATCTACGATACCCACCGCCGCCCCATAGAGAAGTTCCTTGACCGTCTCGACAAACACGCGAACTCGGCGCGACCGGCACGTCCGGTTCCCTTGAGCGAACAGCCCCTTGAAATACAGGAGCTCTACGAGAACGAAACCGAATACCTCGAGGAAATAACGGCCTCGCTGATGAACCATGCGCCCATCGAGAAGGCATTGAGACTGACTGGCATGCGGGCCGTGCCCAATGACGGCATCACTCCCGAAGGCAAAAACAACTGCTTCCTGATCAGCCTCGCGCAGCATAAGACTGGCGACTACGATTCGCCGCATCGGGCGGAAGTCGATATGGCAAGAAGAGATCTCAACGGCGACCCCGGCGCAAGAGCCGAGGCATGCACCTTGTCGTATGAACACGCCCGTCTGCTCGACAACGCGCGCGATTTTCGTCTCGGCAAGAATGCCAAATTTGCTTGCGGGAGCGTGGCTGCCCGTCTGGCCGTCGACCTGTTGAATGCCAACCAGAAGGACGAGGATAAACTCGACGTGTGGATAATTTCCATGGTCGACGGCAAGCCGCATATCGACAAGCTGGAGTCGGGTTCACCGTCGGCGCGTGTCGTGGGCATCTGGGACAAGGGTGGTCACTTCGAATCGATTACGTCGATCCCCGCAGGTCTCCAGCAGACGTGACGCATGTGCGAGCCTTGCAACACCGCAATCGGACGGATACGAAACGCTCGCTATGCGAAATTTTCTCGGCAAAACGTGCGTCCTGACGTATTCCTCGTCGACTTGCTGTACGTCGTCGAACTCGAGTTCGGCGAGGAGCACAGCGAAACGAGAGGTTGAAATTATTTTGCAATCCTACACGAATGCCGTGAAATGGGGATGGCTGAACTTCCATCCGTTCAAGGAAGAAGTGCCGTCAGGTGGGGAAAAGAGATGACGCCATTCAGGTCACGCCGGGCAAAACCGGGAGTTCAACGGGAAAACGTCTAATTATCGGCGAAAGCCGGAGCGGGCTGCGCCTTTGCGATGAACGCTATGGCACGGGCAGCGATCGGAACGGCTGCAAAAGCTTACAGGAAGGGTGGCGGAGAGACGGGGATTCGAACCCCGGATAGGTTATTAACCTATACACGCTTTCCAGGCGTGCGACTTAAACCGCTCATCCATCTCTCCGGCGGGAGCCGAATTATAGCAAACTCTGGGGCCCGCGCCACCCCTGCCGGAAAACGTGCATGAAACAACGCGCAAACGCCAGCCAGGCGGGCATCCGGCCACCTCAGGGATGGCGAATATAGTCCACCAGCGCCCGCGTATAGGCATCCGGCTTGCGATCCACAAGACTCACCACGATCGTCACCAGGAACCCCGCGGGCACCCCAAACACGCCCGAACTGATCGGCTCGATTCCGAACCATCTGGCACCCGCGAAACCCGTCATCTGCGTGAAAAACGGATACGTCGAAACAATGTAGTAAATGCAGACCGCGAGCCCCGCCACCATCCCGGCCACCGCGCCAAGCCGGGTCGTGCGCTTCCAGAACACGCCCAGCACCAGCACCGGAAACAGACTGGACGCCGCAAGCGAAAACGCCGCCCCCACCAGAAACAGAATATTCCCCGTATTCAGCGACGCCACATACGAAGCAAACAGCGCCACCCCCAGCAAGAGGATCTTCGAGATCGTCACTCTGCGCTGGCTCGAGGCCGCCGGATCGACCATGTGATAGTAGACATCGTGCGAAAGCGCGTTCGCAATCGTGAGCAGCAGACCGTCAGCCGTGGAAAGCGCGGCGGCCAGCGCCCCCGCCGCAATCAGCCCCGACATCACATACGGCAGCCCGGCAATCTCCGGCGCCGCGAGCACCACCATATCCGGCTGCATGCTGATCTCGCTCCAGCGCACAATGCCGTCGGGGTTCATATTGTCGACACTGATCAGATTCGGCTCGATCCGAAGCCACTGCGTGAGCCACTGCGGCAAATCCGCAAACGGGTGCCCCACGAGATTCGTCAGGATCTCGTACTTGATCAGCACCGACAACACCGGCACCGTCAGATAGAACAGCGCGACAAACAACAGTGTCCAGCCCACCGAGCGCCGCGCCGATGCCACCGAAGTCGTGGTGTTATAGCGCGTCAGGATATGCGGCAAGCTCGCCGTGCCCAGCGACAAACACAGCAGCAGCGACAGAAAATTCCGTTCATGCGTCTGCCGGTCTTCGGCGCTGATCGCCGGGAACGGCTCGGCCATCGGCACCGGCGACGACGCGCGCATCAGCAGCGCCTCGCGCCGCTGCGTCCAGACGATTCTCGCGGCGTCCGCGTCGCGCGGGAACAGCTCGAGTTCGCGCTCGTGCGTGTTGATTTCGCGCAGCGAGCCGTTATGCCGGCGCAAATCCGCGACCTGCTGGGTCAGTCGCTCTTTTGCCTCAACGAACGATTGCGGCAGTTTGTCGATCTGCGTCTGCAGTCGCGCCGCCTGCAGGCTGTAGTTCTTGCGCACGCTCTGATCCTGCGGCGAGTCGCGTACCTGACGCTCGAGCGTCTCGACTCGCGTCATCAGGCGTCCATAGTTGAATTGCGGTGCCCAGCCGAGGCCATCCTTGTGCGCAATCATGGAAACCGGAATCAGGATCGCTGCAATGAGGATGATGTACTGCGCCACCTGGGTCCACGTCACTGCGCGCATGCCGCCCAGAAACGAGCACACCAGAATGCCCGCGAGGCCGCAGAAGATGCCCACCGCAAAGTCGACGCCGATAAAGCGCGATGCAATCAGCCCCACCCCCTGAATCTGCGCCACCAGGTAGACGAATGAGCACAGGATCGCGGCCAGTGCGGCGAGTCCGCGCACCGCGTTGCTCGAGAAACGCGTGCCGAGAAAATCGGGAATCGTGTAGCGCGCCAGCTTGCGCACATAAGGCGCCAGCAGGAACGCGGTCAGGCAATAGCCGCCGGTCCAACCCATCAGATAGGCGAGGCCATCGTAACCGGTCGCATAGATCGAACCCGCAAGACCGATGAACGACGCCGCCGAGAGCCAGTCGGCCGCCGTCGCCATGCCGTTGAAGGCCGACGGCACGCGCCGTCCCGCGACGTAGTACTCCACCAGATCGGAGGTGCGCGACAGCAGGCCGATCACCGCGTACACAGCGATCGGTACGAACAGGAACACGTAGCCGATCCATACCCCCGGCCCTGTCACCTGCTCGATACGCCACATCACATAGATAAAAACCAGAAAGCCGAGCGTGTAGAGCGCGTATGAGCGGATGAGCCGATGCGTGAGCGTCATCGGCTCAGTTTCCGCGCGCTGCGGTGGGGCCCGCGGCGCTCGCAGCGGCGCCGGCACGCGCATCTGCATCTGCATCTGCATCTGCATCGAACGCGCGTTGCAGGATGCGGTCGGCCCGCTGCATCAGCACGATATACACGACGATCAAGCCCACGTAGATCAGAATCGCCCCCTGCGCCCCAATGTAGAACGGCAGGCTGAAACCGGCGAAGCGCACCTTGGACAGGGTGGGCGCGGCAAGCGGCACCACGAACGACACGAGGAACCCGAGCGTCATCAATACGCCGGTCAGCACGAGGTTGTAGCGCCAGTAGCGGCCGTGAGCGCGCGCCATCGCCGCCGAGACCGGTGGCGGTTCGGGAGGCGGGTGAAGCGCGGACTGGGAGGGGGTATGCGGCGCGGCCATGCGCCTATGTATCAAAAAGGCACCGGACAGGCAATCGGGATTCTCCGCGCAGTGGGCTTGCGAAGGCCTCCTCAGCCACTGTCGCTTGGGCCGGCGCCCGATGACAAACCGCGAGTGGCAGGCAAAACTCAGCAAGAAAAAACGGCGCATCGAATGATGCGCCGTCGTTCGGGTTTCTCAACCGGCTACGGGCTGGCTACCCAGCTCATAGACCCGACCTGCAGCTCAAAGCGACTCGCCAAGCTGATCGAGAATCGCCGGATTCTCCAGCGTCGACACGTCCTGCGTAATCGCCTCGCCTTTCGCCAGCGAGCGCAGCAGGCGGCGCATGATCTTGCCCGAGCGCGTCTTCGGCAGGTTGTCGCCAAAGCGGATGTCCTTCGGCTTGGCGATCGGCCCGATCTCCTTGCCCACCCATGCCCGCAGTTCGTTGGCGATCTTCACCGCCTCCTCGCCCTCCGGACGCGAGCGCTTCAGCACCACGAACGCGCATACGGCTTCACCGGTCGTATCGTCGGGACGCCCCACCACTGCCGCTTCTGCGACGATCGGATTGGACACCAGCGCCGACTCGATCTCCATCGTGCCGAGCCGGTGACCCGAGACGTTGAGCACGTCGTCGATGCGGCCCATGATCGTGAAGTAGCCGGTTTCCTTGTCGCGCACCGCGCCGTCGCCGGCGAGATAGAGCTTGCCGCCGAGCTCTTCAGGGAAATAGCTCTTCTTGTAGCGGTCCGGGTCGCCCCACACGTTGCGCAGCATGGAAGGCCACGGCCGCTTGACCACCAGAATCCCGCCCTGCCCGTTCGGCACGTCCTGGCCCGTTTCGTCCACCACCGCGGCCATGATGCCCGGCAGCGGCAGTGTGCACGAACCCGGCACCAGCGGCGTCGCGCCCGGCAGCGGCGTAATCATGTGACCGCCGGTCTCCGTCTGCCACCACGTATCGACGATCGGGCAACGGCCGCCGCCGACGTTCTCGTGATACCACACCCATGCTTCCGGATTGATCGGCTCACCGACCGTGCCGATCACGCGCAGCGACGACAGGTCATAGCTCTTCGGATGAATCTTCGCATCGGCTTCGGCGGCCTTGATGAGCGAGCGGATCGCGGTGGGCGCCGTATAGAACAGCGACACCTTGTGTCTCGCGATCATGTCCCAGAAGCGGCCCGCATTCGGATAGGTCGGCACGCCTTCGAACACCACCTGGGTGCCGCCGAGCGTCAGCGGCCCATACGTGATGTAGCTGTGGCCGGTGATCCAGCCGATGTCCGCGGTACACCAGAACACATCGGTGGGCTTCCAGTCGAAGGTCCACTTCAGCGTCTGCGCGGCCCACAGCAGATAGCCGCCGGTGCTGTGCTGCACGCCCTTCGGCTTGCCGGTCGAACCCGAGGTGTAGAGGATAAACAGCGGATGCTCCGCGCCCACCCACTCCGGCGCGCACTGATCCGGCTCGCTCTGGGTGATCTCATGCATCCACAGGTCGCGGCCTTCGTGCCATGCGATCTTGCCGCCGGTCCGCTGGTAGACGATCACGCTCTTGACGGCCTCGCAGCCGCCCATTGCCAGCGCTTCGTCAGCAATGTTCTTGAGCGGCAAGGCCTTGCCGCCGCGCATCTGTTCATCCGACGTGACGAGCGCCACCGCGCCCACGTCGACGAGACGCTCGTTCAGCGACTTCGACGAGAAGCCGCCGAACACCACCGAATGCGTGGCGCCGATGCGCGCGCAAGCCTGCATGGCGACGATGCCTTCGACCGACATCGGCATATAGATCACCACGCGGTCGCCCTTCTTCACGCCGCGCTTCTTCAGCGCATTCGCGAAGCGGCTGACACGCTGCAGCAGATCCTGATAGGTGACGTTGGTGACGGTGCCGTCGTCGGCTTCGAAGACGATCGCGACGCGCTGGCCGTGGCCTGCTTCGACATGGCGATCGAGGCTGTTATACGAGGCGTTCAGTTCGCCGTCCTCGAACCACGTGTAGAACGGCGCTTTCGACTCGTCGAGCACCTTGCTGAAGGGCTTGTGCCAGCTCAGCGTTTCGTTCGCGAGATGCCCCCAGAAGCCTTCGTAATCGCGCTCCGCCTCGGCGGCGAGCGCCCGGTACGCGTCCATACCCGAGATCGCCGCACCCGCCACTGCCTCGGCGGGAGGTGGGAAAACGCGGCGTTCCTGAAGAACCGATTCAATCGCAGACATCGACTACCCCTTGGTGAAGATGAAACGTAAATCCTGTGCTGACGCGCCGGTGGCGCATCATGTCATGGCGACGCCGCCTGGGCGCATAGGCCCATAGCCGCTCAGCGGCGCCTGTCTCCAACCCTCGCGCAGGGCCTTCATTCCCTGCGCAGCCAACTGCCGAACCCGCATGCCGCATCGCAACACGCGCGGACTTCAGCGATCGGCCCGTTCACTTACCACCATAAACGTTGCAACTTACCGGCCACTTACGCAAGCCTCACAGAGCGGGATGCTACCCGTTTAGCCGCTGGCGTGTTGCCGCGGCGCCCTTGCCGCCGGGCGCAGCGGGTGTCGTACGTGCCCTTTTACCATGCTAACTGAACTGGCCGGCCGGATTCCAGCACCGTCGGCGCGTTTGCCTGTCTCCACCAGGTAAACCCGGATGTGGCTGTACAATAGCGCGCCTGCTGTGGGGTTTCCCTCACGCTTGGCGGTGCGCCTGCCCGGTTATTGCCTGTGCTTTGCCTCGCGCTCAGGCCATTGCGCGCCGGCCGATTCCAGCCCGATCTCATCGCCCTGATTCATCGCCCTGATTCTTGCCTATGTCCGCTCCGCGTCCCGATTCCGCTGGTAAAACGCGCCGCCCGATGCGCCCTCTGCCCGCCGTCATCTTCATGAGCCGCTGGCTGCAGGTACCGCTCTACCTCGGCCTGATCGTCGCGCAAGGCGTCTACGTCGTCCTGTTCCTCAAGGAAGTCTGGCACCTCGTCACGGCTTCGATGACGCTCGACGAAACCAACATCATGCTGGTCGTGCTCGGCCTGATCGACGTGGTGATGATCTCGAACCTGCTGATCATGGTGATCATCGGCGGGTATGAAACCTTTGTGTCGCGCCTGGGCGTCGAAGGCCACCCGGACGAGCCCGAATGGCTCGACCACGTGAACGCCGGCGTGCTGAAGGTCAAGCTTTCCATGGCGCTGATCAGCATCTCGTCGATCCACTTGCTGAAGACCTTTATCAGCCCCGACCAGAACTCCACCCACACCATCATGTGGCAGGTGATCATTCACCTGGCGTTCCTGCTGTCCGCGGTCGTCATGGCCGTCGTCGACCGGCTGACCACGCATACCCATCCGGCGCATTTCCATGAGCCGGCTGTGCCGCAACCTGTTTCCACTCCCCTGAAGGCGCAAGACTGATTGCGCAGCCCATGCAATCAGTACAACAAGCGCCCATTGTCCCCACTGAGCTAGCCATGACCGTCATCAAACAGGAAGACCTGATCCAGAGCATTGCCGATTCGCTCCAGTACATCAGCTATTACCACCCGCTCGACTACATCCAGGCCCTCGGCCGCGCCTACGAGCTCGAACAGAGCCCGGCGGCGAAAGATGCGATCGCGCAGATCCTGACCAACAGCCGCATGTGCGCGGAAGGCAAGCGCCCGATCTGCCAGGACACCGGCATCGTCACGGTGTTCGTGAAGGTGGGGATGGACGTGCGTTGGGACGGTGCGACCATGGGCGTCACCGACATGATCAACGAAGGCGTGCGCCGCGGTTACCTGAACCCGGACAACGTGCTGCGCGCTTCGATCGTGAGCCCGCCGGAAGGCGCTCGCAAGAACACCAGGGACAACACGCCTGCCGTGATTCACTACGAGATCGTGCCGGGCGACAAGGTCGACGTGCAGGTCGCAGCCAAGGGCGGCGGCTCG